>Ga0153915_10000503_pt1 | contig 36177 bp, 51 predicted proteins | sample Opewatmetagenome_2_FD_107003 | JGI IMG/M metagenome (GOLD analysis project Ga0153915, IMG submission 107003) | Freshwater wetland microbial communities from Ohio, USA - Open water 3 Core 3 Depth 3 metaG | ecosystem: Environmental > Aquatic > Freshwater > Wetlands | place: USA: Ohio, Lake Erie... | reverse complement strand
ACATGGATTTCGCGCGAGCTGTTTCACAGGCACAAAAACGACGACGATTATTTTGGTGGGTACGTCAAGACGTGCTGGTCTTTCGGCAACAATCAAAGAGACTACCTTTACGGGCGGCATATTTAACAAATTAAAAAAGAGGACCACGAACTTTTTTTGGCCGGTGGTAAGCCTAAAATACAGCCCGCACACGTCGGGCGAGTACATACTTTACAGAATTTACAGAATTTGCAGAATTTACAGAATTTAGAAATATTTTCAGAACCATATGACAAAGCCGCCACAGACACACAGGCTGGCCAAACGGTCATTTATTGCGACCCGCCATATCAAAACGCGGCCGGCTATCCAACAGGTGTTTTCGACCACGACGCCTTTTTCGCATGGTGTAAAAACAGCAAATACGTTGTCTACGTCAGCGAGTACAACGCGCCCCTTGATGTTGTTGCGGAATGGCCAAAAACAAGCACTTTATCCGCAACAAACAACCACAAAAAAACTATTGAAAAACTATACCGCAATCGCTGAAAAGTTATTGACAAAATTAAAAATATTTAGCCTATTTAGCTATATACCCGTTACGCCTCTGCTGATATGCTCCACATATTTTACTAGTATAAGGGGACTTACAAATGAAACATAAATAAACGCAGTTAAAAGACACGCGAAAACCGAACCCTTTTGCGTGTCTTTTAGATTACGATGCCTCGTATTTGTCCGGGTTCAGGCCGCTAAAACGGTAGGGCAGATACGAGGCATTTTTATTTTTGACAAATAAAACAAATTAAAGGAGTTTTAAAAATGCATACTAATTTTTTCAAAATGCTTTATGGGGACGATGACCCGCAGATAACACTAGAGGGGTTTGTGGAGCGGCCGGATATAGCCGCCAAATACAACGACCGGCGGGATATGCCCGTGCGTCTCAGTGTTGAGACACTGGATAGTATAGAGACAACAACCCAGATAAACAATTCCGACGGATTTGCAACGTTTTTTTTAGTTAACCCGTCATACTCGACTCAGCGGACAAAAAAAGATATTAAAAAAATAGTAGCTTGTTTCGCGGATATTGACCATGGCTACGTAATAGATAACCTGCCGCTAAAGCCCACCGCGGTGATAGGTCGTGACGACGGGGAGAGCTGGCACGTTTATTACCAATTAACAGAGCCCGTTTATGCGACGCCTGAAAATATAGCCGCGTGGGAACGTGCGGAACAACACCTCGTGACATATGTATACGGAGACCAAGCGGTAAAAGACTTGCCGAGAGTGCTACGGGTGCCGGGGAGCAGCCACTTGAAAAAAGGCGAACATACGTACGATAAAATCATACTAAGCCCCGAAAACACGTACACAATAGACCAAATTAAACTAGCATTCCGCCAACCGGATAAACTAAGAGACGCTAAAATCAAAATAACAAAATGCATGTCAAAAAACGCGCCATACAACGACGGCAGCGGCCGCGACGTTGATATGTATAAAGCGGGGCAAGACCTTGCAAAATCAGGCGCGGACGAACGTACCATTGAATCGGAACTGCATAACATTGTTGACCGCTTTTTTGCTGATAAATCGGGCTACGACGACATTACAAAATTTATACGGCAGCCAGCAAACACAACAGACAATGCTGACTACGACGAAAACCTAAAAACGCTTATAACAACGGAGATAGCAGACTTTATTTATTGTTTGCAAGATAACCGCTATGTAGACACCCGCGACCCTATGCGGACACGGTGGGACGAAGAACGTTTTAATAAGTTTTTTGCATACCTATTTGATAAAATAAACATAGCAAAATTCGCGCATAAGCACCGGTTAATCAAAACAGTACACGAAATACGTTACCAACCAGCAAAAAAACCAGAGCGTTTTATCGAGCAAGGTCACAAAAAATTATACAACATGTACATGCCGCCGGAATGGCCTGACATACAAACGCCAGACAGCGGCGATGCTTTTTTTGAGTTTGCTGAACGGCTAGTACCGGACGACACCGAAAGAGCTTTTATGCTGGAATCTATGGCCGCGATGATACAACGGCCGGAACACACTTTAAATTATGCACTATTATTATATGGCGAGACAAAAGGCTCTGGAAAAACATTATTTTTATCGATGTTTGAACGGTTATTCGGCAAGAAGATTTTTAACCGGACAATAGAAAACACATTTCGCCCTGAGAATGAAAACTTAACAGAAAAATATAATGTATGGATGGAGAGCGTACACCTCGTACACATTGAAGAGGTTTACCAAAACGACAAAAAAGACTTCATGAACAAAATAAAATCGTGGATTACGTCTAAAACTATAACTGTCAGGCGGATGAATACAGACGTATACATGGCGCAGAACAATGCAAACTTTGTAGCCTCGACAAACTATCCGAATGCGTTATATTTTGACGACGATGACGACCGCAGGTGGTTTGTTGTCAGGTGTAGAGAGACACGGCTAACAGACGAAGAAAAAAACAAATACTTAATACCGTACGAAACAGACGACATTGATTTTTTTGCCGGAGTGTACAAGCGTCTTAATGAGATGGATTTGACGCATTTTAACTGGTATGACGTGGCGCCAAAAACAGAAGCAAAAAACACAATGGCCGGGCAATCACGCTCAGAGCTGGATGAGCTCATTGAAGAGGCGTTCGACGACGGCATTTTTGACCATAAAAAGTTTTGGTCGATGAACGCTTTCAAGAAAAAATTGCAGGAGTGGAACGCAGACAGAGGCGGGCGCATCGATTTTGTCAGCCGAAAAAAGACTCTTATAACAAAATCAATGCGTAAAATGGGCTTCGACAAAATCGGTGATGACCGCATTCAGTGGCGCGACGGCGAAAAGATACACAAAATGGTGTATTATTATCATCCAAATTATATAAACGAATTCAAAGATATGAGCATATCAGAAATAACCAAGCATATTAAGGCGGAATCTCAAAATGATGATGTACCCTTTAGCCACTAAGATAACCGACAATAGCGGCGGAAGTGTTAATAAAAAGGGGCAAAAAGTGCCCTTTTGTACCAAATACCCTGTACCCTATATACTCTCTTATCTAAGGGATAATAATATTATATATTATATATAGAGCTCCTATAACATCGGGAGAAAAGGGGGGGAGAGATAAAAACTATATGGGGTACGCGGTACATGGTACTTTTTGGGTACAAAACGCCCCCACCGGTTAAATTATAAAAAAGTTAGCCTTGACTAACAAAAGTGCTTGACTTTTCTTGGCGAATATGTATTATGTTTTATATTGGTTCTTGTTTCTCGCTCAGGCCGTAGAACCTCCCGCGTCGGTGATACGCACGGGAGGGAACCACCTAAAAAATAAAACAGAGGTTTAATATGCCGAACGTTTTTAAATTTCTCAAAGATAAAATATCCAGATGGTTTTGGTCTAAGGTAATTAAATTTGCAAACTGGTTGCTCAAGGCAGCGGGCGCGAAGTAATTGCAAAAATTTGGTGAAATTGTAGTGTTTAGTCATACGTTCGATTTATATGAAGACGATGCGTTAAACATGCCGGATGCGCTTGGTATTTGCGATGTGTCAAAATGTTTTATAAAAATATCCCGCGGCCTTAAACCCACCATGCGGCGGTCAACATTATTGCATGAAATCATACACGCAATATCCGACATAAGCGGCGCGGGATTAACAGAAAAACAAGTCTTAGCACTCGAAGCGGGCTTGAATCCTATAGTAAACATTAAGTCGACTAAAGTTGACAACGCTAAAACAACGGTAACACATGGCAAGCACGCATAATTTAAAATCATTACGTGATCGGTCACCGGAGGAGCGCAAGAAAATCGCGTCTATGGGCGGTAAAAAAAGCCAAGCGAAAAAAAGAGAAAAGAAACTTTTGTCAGAGATTTACTCCGAAATATTAGCCGAAGAATACGGCGTTGACAAAGACGCGCTTGACCTTAAAAGCGTCATTAAAGATATTATAAAATTTAGAGCACCACATTCGGTTTCCTTGCTCAAAGAAGTCAGAGAAGCCACGGAGGGAAACAAAACTACTCTTGTCGGTGACGCCTCACTACCAATTCAAATCAATATAATTCCGGTTAGCGCTAAAAATGAGTAGCCCATTAGAATTAAAAATACCAGCTAAACTTGTTGAGCTATACAATGCGGCTCACCGGTTTATTGTGCTATATGGCGGTAGAGGCGGAGCGAAGTCTTGGGCGGTTGCTGACTATCTTTTGGTTAGAGGTTATAAAAAAACCGAACGTATTTTATGTACTCGAGAAATCCAGAATAGTATAAACCAGTCTGTTCGTAAACTACTATGCGACCGGATTAACGCACTTGGTCTAGCTGCGTTTTACGAGATAACTGATAAAACTATCCGTGGTAAAAACGGCACAGAATTTTTCTTTCGCGGTTTATACGGCAATCCTAACAGTGTCAAAAGTTTTGAAGGTATCACGATTGTATGGGTAGAGGAAGCGCAGTCAATATCAAGAAAAAGCTTAGACATTTTAATACCGACTATCCGCACGGAAAACAGTCAAATCATTTTTACGCTTAATCCTACAAATACGGATGACCCCGTTTATGTTGATTATGTGCTGCCCGATAGAGAGGATACTCTCAAGATACAAATAAATTACAGCGACAACCCTTTTTGCCCATCTGTGTTATTGGATGAAGCTAACTATTGCAGGCGCGTTGACTACGATAGGTTCCTGCACGTGTGGCAAGGCCAACCGGTTACACATTCAGCCGCTCAAGTTTTCAATGGAAAATGGAGTGTGGAGGAGTTTGAGACGCCAAACGATACCTTTATATATGCTGGTTCGGACTGGGGTTTTAGCAACGACCCTACTGTTTTGATACATTCGTATATCGCTGGCACTAAACTGTATATACCATATGAGGCTTACGCCGTAGGGTGCGACCTTGATAACATCCCTGCGTTGTTTGACACCGTTCCCGATTCTCGTAAGTGGCCTATGGTTGGGGATAGTTCGCGGCCTGAAACAATAAGCCACATCAATAAATTTGGCTTTAAAGTTACACGATCGCGTAAGGGCAAGAACAGTATAGAGGACGGAATATCATTTATTCGCTCCTTTGAAAAGGTTGTCATTCATCCGCGCTGTAAGCACACGATTGATGAGTTTAGAACATACAGCTACAAGGTCGACCCACGCACCGAAATTGTCAGTAGTGTCGTTGAAGATAAAAACAACCATTGCATCGATGCCCTTAGATATGCGCTTGAAAACGTAAGGCACAAAGCGCGAGTTATATCTCATTATCAATCCGCTACGGCTATTGCATCGATAGATTCCCAACGAAGATTTGCAACAGTATCATATTGAGGTTTAAATGACACGATTGATTTATACAGGCACAGACAAACATATCGATGTTGTAACAATAACAGAGAGGCTTAAACAGTATTTTGCAAGCCCCCAGTTTAGCCAAGTTAAAAAATACGGTGAGTACTATGAGGGTTTAAATAGTGATATTGTACAGCGCCATGAAGACCGTAAGCGGCGTAAAAAAGTCCAAATAATTTAGTACCTACTGGCTATTACAGCACGGTTGTTGACACTATGGCTGGGTATTTGTTTTCAAATGTCCAATATGTTGGTGTAGACGCTCAAGATATCGACTATATAAAATATCTTAATGGTATTTTAATGGCTAATGATTCGGACGTTAAAACGATGCAAACGGGTGTCAGAGCGCTTGCGTTTAATCGCGCTTATGAGTTAGTCTATGCAACAAGTTCAAGCGTGCCTGATGATTTTGACATACATTACACAACAGTTGACCCGCGAAATATGGTTTGCGTATATGATGATGCAATCGAGCCTGAAATAGTTTGCGGTGTTAGGTTTTTACAGTCTACTAACAAAGACTATAAATATGACGTCGATATAATATATGCGGATGAGTGGAAATATTATTACTGGACTAAAGATAATCAATTGGTACAACGCAAAGAGCCTCAAGCATTAGTTTTCCCGGTTTGCCCGGTCATAGAATACAATACAGAAATACTTAGCGATAACAGCCCGTTTGACGTGGCTCTACCGTATATAGACGCGCTTGACTATACACTAAGCGGCAATAGTAATGAGATTGAACGTATTGTTGACGCTCTCCTTGTGCTGGGAACGTATGTAGACGATAAAGATTTGCAGCATATGGATGAGTGGAAAGTATTACAGGGGTTGCAAAAAGAAGACCGCGCTGAATATATCGAAAAAAATATGTCTCCTGAATTTCGCCGGTATGTGACTGATGTCCTCACGCAAGAAATACATAAGCATTGCCACGTTGTAGACTGGTATAGCACAGACGGAACCACGGGCGTGATGAGTGCTAAAGCTTTAAAAACTAAATTGTTTGACATGGACATATACAGCAAACGGCTCGAAAAGGTATATAGGAAAGGTGAGAAAAAGCGGCTATCTTTGATTACATTTCTGATGTCTGCAAAATCGTTACCTATCGGGCTTGTCAATATCATATACAACCGCACGTTGCCAGACGACATAGAAGATAAAATTCTTGCACTTAATAATTGTGTATTTTTGTCGGACGAAACTAAAGTTGAGTTGACCGGTCTACCATGGGAGCGCGAGAAAAAGAGACTACAAAGGCAACGCGAAGAGAACGGAATTGAGATTGACGATTTAACGCCGCCGACGAATGCAACACCGGATGCTAACGACGCCGACGAAGAGGACGACGATGAGCAAAACAGCTGATTACACAAACGAAGAGATATTGTTAAAATTTGTTGTCGGCGATGACTTACTTGCCCCGATATTTTTTACAGATACTACAACCGGAGCCGCCATTGATATATCGTCATGGGCGTTTGACGCTGGTATCACGGACGAGTCGGGCGCAGAGGTTACGGCAATAACGTGCACTACACCGGTTGGTACTGATGGCGAGTTAAGATTATCTTTAACAGATACACAGACTGCAGCCCTGCCAGTTAATGGCCGCAATATACCAAATCTCTGGTGGTGGTGTAGCGTGACAATATCCGGATTTACTCAAACATATTTTAAAGGGCGTTTGCAGGTATCTATCAGATGACAATAACTATAACGACAACACCGGTAACAGTAGGCACAGTAAATACAACACAAATAAACGTAAGCGTGCTACAACCTGCAAGCGTCGTCAATGGCGTCCCCTCCGGCGGTACTATAAATCAAGTGCTTGCTAAAAACAGCTCAACCGATTATGACACAAAATGGGTTTCAGGTGGTGCAGGCGGTGGAACTGTAGACAGCGTTGTTGCCGGGGCTAATATAGGTGTCGACAGCACGGATGCGGCTAACCCTATCGTATCACTTGACTCCGATATAGACGTAACCTCAGTTACAGCTGATAAACATATTTACGATGTTACGTACACTAAAACAGGAGCAGAGACATCTGGTCAAAGTTTTTTTGATTCCGACTATCAAACTATCTCAACGGTTTTGCCCGATGGGACTACGTTACAACACGGACAAGAGATAGGCTTTTACGGTAAAAACACGAGTGGGGCTATTATATATAATGGGCAAGCGGTGTCTATATCTGGGGTTGGCGGCTCGTTTAATACTTTTGCCCTGACTGATATCACAAGCGATTCAAGCGCCCAAAGATTTGTCGGCATTGCTACTCAGGATATTGCGATAAATGGTTGGGGCAAAGTTACTACTCACGGGACGGTCAATGATATCAATACAAATGGTCTTGTCGAGGGCGGGATATTATATGTATCGGCAACACCGGGTGTATTAACGCAAACTCGCCCTACTCCGCCATTGCGTATCTGCGCCGTTGGGGGCGTACAATATGCACATGCGTCTAATGGCCGCATCACAGTCTCGCCTGTTAAAGAGCCTAAATTTACCGAATTATCAGACGCAACACCAACGCCGCCAAGTACAGACGGGCTTGTCCCGAGTTGGGATAACGTGACTAAGTTGTGGGTGTATACTAATAATGTGTCAGATATGATTTCGACGGTTAACAAAAGCACTGTTGGGGTTTATAGCGGATTAAAACTCGATAGCTCGCTAACCGGTACTGTGCGAGGTACTACCGCGGCAATAGCTGGACAGATTCGCGCAGTACCATTTAGTACTCCGGTGTCGTTTAATATTTCTGCGCTATCTATATCTGTATCAAGCGCGGCGACGACAGGGAGTTATGTGGCTCTGTTGGGTTTGTATGCATCCGATTCAACATGCGCGCCTTATGGTGCGCCATTAGCGAGTGGGGAAGTTTCCGGATTAGACTCAACAGGTGAAAAAAGTGTGGCAGTATCGTACACGCTTCAAAAGGGCGTGCAATATTGGTTGACTTGCATGACTAATTGTAATGCAACCCTACACAGCATACCGGTTTCAGCCGCCCCGATTATTGGACTAGGATCCGCGACGGGTACTGCAAAATCGATGTATCTAGCTAAAGCTTTGACATACGCTAGCGGAAATCCTAGCCCGATACAAAATTATGTAGCTCTATCAGATGCGTCTGGTTCGGCTACTGCATTTTCAATAATGTTAACAGTAGCATAAAATTAAAGAGGTGATATTATATGGATCCAGTAGGTAAATGCCCATTATGTTCAAGCGATTTTGTTGCATGGGATGAGATTAGCGTAGGAAACGATGTTGTATTGTACTCATGTCCAAATTGTCATGCTGTTTTTACCGAGCCGAGTTTTATTGAGGAGTAAGGGCATTATGCGGGGTTATGTTGTATGTCGGTTAGTAAAAAAATTGCGTTTGTTAAAAATGCTTTGTGCTTGTTATTATACGCACTCGTTGACGAGCCTCATCGCATGGGCGCGGCGTTGGCGTGTTCGGTTAAAAACGCGCTCGGGTTTGCATTTGACTCAGACCGGTTTGACCGAAGTGCAGAAAAGCGCGCATATAAAGATTGCATGATGAAGGAATTTAACAGGGGTATGAACGAAGATGAAAACACTAACGTACGATAAAATAAAAGCGGCGTATAAAAAACTTGGATATGTTTTTCATGATGAGCCCTGCCGCCTTAATATAGGCGGTGTTCGCGCGCTTAATTTATCGACAAACAAATTTGACGATGTTATTTTCTGCGCTTACGTTTCTGAAATAGGTGTAAAAATACTGGTTTACGCGCAAGCGACAACAGACCCCGGAACCTACTATCTTAAAAACCCCCTGAACGAAAAAGGTTGCGCGCTGCTCAAAGAAGGTCAATATCTTAATAGCCATAAGCAAGGCTTACACCGCGGGGCATATCCTGCGTTAGTGCAATGTGGCGAATTGGTTGTATACAGAGATAACGACAAAAACGGGGTGTTTAATATCCTTCCATCGTCGATAGAGCGTGGCTTCGGTTATGGTATAAATATACACCGTGCGAGCGGCGCAGGCGTGGTCGACTTAGTCAATAAATATAGTGCAGGCTGCCAAGTGTTTAACAAAGCCGAAGACCTTGATTACCTTTTGGTTTTGTGCGATAAACAGGAGCAAAAGACAAAAATAAAAACTTTTGATTACACGCTTTTGAGCGAGGCTGATATATGATAATGAAAATCTTACAATTTATTTTTGGCACAAACAAAAGACAAGTGTTTAAGCGTTTTGTAATTGTTTTGGTAATTGTTTGTACATTTATTATTTTGTCTGTAAATGTCGGCTTTGGATGCAAAGACGGTCAACCATGGTTTGAGTGGCACCCTGCGGACGTTAAAGTCGATATAAAAAGGGGGCAATGAAATGCGATGGAATTTCTCCTTGGTGTATTTAGTAAGCATGTTGAGATATTCGGCGTTATTGTTAGCTGCTTGCTGGGCATTGTGGTACTGCTCCTCGTATTTGTCGGAAAAACAGTTACCCGAAAAGTGCGCGACCTCGACGAATTACACGATGATATTATAGCAGTGAAACTACAGGACGAAGGTCGAAGAAGTTTTACGAACACACTTTTAGAATTGCACTACAAATCGGAAGTGCATGAAAAACGTTTAGATGCAATTGACACTCGCTGCGAGGCGCGCTACAAATGGGATGGCAAGGAGCGCAGAAATTGACAAAATACATATACGCAATTTGTGTAGTGGTTATATTTCTTACTGGGTATCTAACCGGTTTTAATCTATCTAATGGTCTAAAGATGCAAGCTACTAACACAATCGAAACGACAGAAACAAAGGAGATAATAAAATATGTTAATAGGGCGGACAGTGCAGACGTTAATAGAGCGTTGGACGCTGAAATCGATATTGATAGCGATTATGTTTTTGATGATTGCAATCTTCTTATTGCCAGCATTGTTGCTACTAACGGGTATCATAGTAGTCGCCGCGTGGATAAAATAAAAATCAGTGTTAAGCAACCGCGCAATACGATTATTGCTGGGGCGGGCATTTACATGGCTGACAAAGTTCTATACTACGCGCCTGAAGTTATGTACTTGCGACACTTTGGTTGTTTTGCCGTCGGTGGTGGTGTTACGTGCGGTATAAATGACTACCGCCAAATAATAGGGATTAAAATTTTAGGCTCATATACATTTTAACGAGGTATTATATGGCTTGTGGTACCAAGAAAAAAGGAACGAAAAAGAAGTAATGACTTGGCTTGAGATGCAAAAAGAGGCCGCGGCTCGAACGCTCGACGAAATAAAAGTACTCGAATGCGAAATGCTTTTGGCGTATAAGAAAGCGATTAAAAACATCGACACGCTTTTAGCAGACCAATACGCGAAACTGTCAAGCGCAAAGCCCGCTGATTACTACAACGAAATGATGAAATACAAGCGGCTTGAAACGTTGCTTGATTCCGTTCGCGCCGAATATACAGCCGCAGCAAAAGAGGCTGCAAAATATATCGGTGTATCAAGCGAAATAGCCTTGCAGTCTATGTATTACAAGCGGCTTTATTCTGCTTCTTGGCTTGACGATTACCCGGAGATATCCGTCGGTGTTATACCAAAAGCGCTAATAGATATCGCCGTATATAGCCGAGATACGCTATGGACGAAACAACTGCAAAAACGTTTTGGCGATTTATCTGATTACTATCCGCAGTCAGGCACTTTATCCCAATTATTAAAAAACCACGCAACCAAGGATTTGCAACTGCTTGCGGATGCTTTGACACAAGGTTTTGCAGCTGGGAAATCTTATACCGGAATGCTTGACGCCGTCAAAGATGTTTTAGGGCGGCAAATGATTAAAGACGGGGCATATACGTACACGGGCGCAATGGCGAACGCGCTGCGGATAATCCGGACTGAGGCGACAAGAACGATGAACGCAGGCGCGCACGCGGCAGACGTTGACCTCGACAACCAAGGCTTGCCCGTTCAAAAAATGTGGATGGCTACCCTTGACGGCGTCACAAGAGACACTCACCGTGAGATGGATGGGGAGACCGTAGACATAGACAAGCCGTTTTCAAACGGGATTATGTATCCAGGTGAGCCTAATTGCTTCCCGGGTGATACATATGCTTTTTCAAGCGGGACGAAAAGAATCTTTTCTAGACTATACAGAGGGCAAATTTTCACCATCAAAACAAACATCGGCGAGAATATCGCCGCGACAGGAAACCACACGATACTTACCACCGCGGGCTGGGTTGCTGCCAAGCATATTAAGAAAAGTGATAAAATCATATATATTTCTGGTAGTCAGAATATCCGACGGTTTAAGCCAATAAAAGAAAATATTAAATCCGTGTTTAAGGAGATATTTGATTTTTTTAGCATTATGTTGTCTTCTGATGGGGTTAATTTTGTCTCTGTGAATCTCGACGAGAACGCCGTTGACCATGAAATCAATGTTATAAATATAGATGGCTTTTTGTGGAACAACTTCAAAATTAAATTCGTATATCAGGCTAAAAAAATCTTGCTCAAAATATTTTCCGACAAGTGCTTTTGTTCGCTGCTTCCCCTGCGCTCTTTTTTTGAGACCTTCTATTGGTTGTTTTGCGCCCTTAAGCGCGAGATTAGCTTTTTTTGTGAGTTTTTTTCTATCATCGTCGCCGGTGTGCTGCATTCGGTTGTACATGGATTCAGACCTGTTCCGTGGGGTGATATTATTCTCAATGAGGCGCAAGCGGATAACGCTCCTAGATACATTGAATTTTTCGGCGATTGCTTTTTCCGACATTCCGTCGATATACAGCTTTGTGAGGTTGTTTCCGTTGATGTTTCTGATTCTTTGGGGCATGTATACAACCTCGAAAATAAAAATAATATGTATCTTGTTAACACATCAGGCAAATTTTGTCAAGGCTTTTTAGCCCATAATTGCCGTTGCACTACCGTGACTGTGGTTGGCGGTGTTAAACCGGCCTTACGACGCGGTCGCGACCCGGTTAGTGGAGATAAAAATGTAATTATGTCTTATAAAAACTACGCGGAGTGGGAAAAGGACACTGCAGGAACGTCTGTATATAGGGGTGTCGCTAAAAAATATGCAAAAAATGTCTAAAGTTAGGCAAAACTAACAAAATTAGACTTGACAAACATTTAATATTGTGATACATTTTAACAAAATAGGAGATTTAAAAATGGCTGAAAATCAAAATCAGGCGGAGCAAACGGAAACAAAAACACCGAACGAGCCGCAGGACGAGAAACAAACGCAGCAAATAACCGCCGAAGAACTGGAATCGGCAATACTCAAAAAAATTGAAGCAAGATTTAAAGCAGACATTGACGGCCTTAATCGGGCAAATACCAAATTGCAGAACGAAAATAAATCATTGAAACAGGCTACCATGTCCGCCGAAGAGATTGCGGCTCAGAAAATTAAGGACGCAGAAGAAAAAGCAAACGAAGCATTGAAAAAAGCTCAAGACTACGAGCGCGGTCTTGCGGTATCGAAAGCGCTCAACGATTTTAAACTACCCGCAAGCATGGATAAACGCATCAGCGGGAATACACCCGAAGAGATTGCGGCGGACGTAAAAGCGTTTAATGATTTTGTAGAGGCTATTGTTGCCGAACGAGTTAAAGCCGGTGTTGCAAGCAAAATAGGCGGAGAAACACCTAAAGGCGGAAACACCGCACCGGTGGAGAAATATCAGCAACAGTACGACGATGCAAAAAAGGCGGGAAAAATGGATGTGGCAATATCAATAAAACGTTGGGCAGTAGCCAACGGAAAAACTTTGAAAGAGTAAGAGGGAATATAATATGGCAGCAACAAGCGCATTAGCGCAAAGTGTTAATGATGTCAATGTAATGGGTAACATTATACAAATCGGTGGGGCAAGAAACACTGGGCAATTCCTGTCGGCAATCGGCGGACTCAACGGGGCAAGACGTATCAAATCACAGACGTTTGACATGTCTGCGGCGTATTCGCTTGATACCCCGGCTCAAAATAACATATCAGAAAACACAAGCCTTTCAGCGGGCACAAAGAAGTTTTACGCGAAAACATCTTGTCCGAATGTCGTGCAAGTAAGAAAACTTGAATTTGGTGTTTCAAATCTTCGCGAATCTGCAAACAATGAAATCGCGTCGTCTACCTATGTAGGCAACCTGCCGCAAGTTTCTGAATTTGACCGCGCTGCTCAAAACGCAATGGCACAGTTTTCCGCAGACTGGGAATTTACCTGTTTGCAAGGGGCTTACACAGCGCGCAGTATAGTTACTACGGGCGTAGGGGCGGGTGGTCTTACCGACTCAACAGTGGGAATTCAAACAAACAGGGTGAACGCATCAAGCGCGGCTCTTGACTCTGATATGGTTGCTCAACTCATGACTACAATGGCACAAAACGGCGCACCTATGGGCACTATTGCCCTGGTAGGACGCCCGACGTATATCGACCAACTCAACGCGCTTTATGGTTTCGCTCCGCAAGACCGCAACGTCGGCGGTGTAATGCTCAAACAGATTTATACAACTTTTGGCCCGGTTGCTCTTATATGGAGTAATGCGGCCCCTGCGAACACGCTTATCGCGGCAGACCTTTCGTATATCCAGCCGGTTGTAATGCCTAATCTCGGTCAAGACATTCTTATGCGCGAGTATTTTGACGCAACAAGCGCACAGAACGGTTACATAGAGGGTTTTATCGGCGTCGACTTTACACACGAGTCTTATCACGGCTCAATATATGCACTCGCATAATATCGCGGAACTAATGGTCGGCTAACACCGGCCTACGCAAATGGAGGAAATTTATAAATGGCTTCAAAAAGTAAAAACCCAAAAATAGCAATAAAAAATCCTGACTTGCGTCAATATGTCGCTGGTCAAGTGTCTATTTCTCTCGTCGACTCCGGTTCTGGCATTGCCGCTGGCCGCGTGTGCGAACATACAAGCGGCGAGGTAAAAACAGGAACCGAGCAAAACACTGCAGTTATGGGGATAACAAGAAATGCAATTGGAACAGACGACGCTGGCATTGTCGAATGGGGTTATGTGCCATGTTTAACTGCTTCTCCTGTCAACGCTGGAGACCGCATTGCTCCGCGAGCGTCTGGATACGTAGGTAAAGCGCAGACAGCACAGGTGTCTTTACTGGACGCAACCGCAGGCGGCAACTTTGCGAATCAGCCAGCGAATGACGGCATTGAAATTGTATCGTCCGCAGCGGGTGACACTACGCAGACAATCACGCTATATGGTACGCTTAACGGCGCGGCAACAGTGCTTGTAACCGAAACGCTTACGCTTACCGGAGCGACTCAGGTCGTATCAAGTCATACTGACTGGGGTGCATTGCTTGCGGCTCGTTTATCCGCAGTAACCGCCGAAAACGTCACAATCCGCGAGGCGTCCGGAAATGCTACAATAATAGCGATAACCGCAGGTAATTTGACTGCAGGCATTGCGGCGGCAACAAGCTCACAGGCGTACGGGCTTATACCTCGGCACGATGCGAGCGGCGCAACTACAGACCCGATATGCGTTGTCGGAACGGGGGTTGACGGCGCTGCGTTGACAAGCATTGATACGCTTAACGGAGCAACCGAGGAAGACCACGGGACAACGCCTTTTGCGACAGTTACTGAAATATATCTTGGGGCACTGGCAAGTACTGTTAATGTCAACTTTTTGACTAACGAGGCTTCTGACGCTTCGGCTTATTGCGGTATTGCGTTGCAAACGTCTGCAGTCGGCGGCGCAGTAGTGGATTGTTTTATTAAACCTTATTGGATGTAATCAATGATATTAAATTTAATTACGCGTGCATCGATTAAAACATATTTAGGGATTACAGCGACAACGTGGGATTCTGCGATTGACGCTCTTATACCGGTTGTGTCGTCCGACGTGCGCCGTATTTTAAATAACGATTTTAATGGGTATATGTACGCGATATTTGACTCTTCGTCTGCGTATCTCACAGCCGGAGACTACCGGAAAATTGAGGTCGTAGACGGGAAGTCCTTAACATCGTATATTATGTCTTCATTGCAAGTCGGTCAAGTCGTATATCATGCGAATATTCCCGAAGGTACTTATATCACAGCGGCTGACCCGGAAACGGGAATATATACGCTGTCAGCTACGCCAACGGGGGCAGGCACATATATATGTCCATCTGTTTTGGTTTCGCAATTACCAACTATTGCTAAAATGGTTTGGTATAAACTAAAAACGCAAAACACAACAAGTGCATTTACTGAAAAACTATCGTCAATTTCTTACGGCTCCGTTTCAAAGGCTTTTGCCGATAGCGAAATAAACAGACAATACAATTATCCTCAAACGCTTATCAATGATTTAGGCTGTAGAAATGCGAGGATAGGCTGATGTCGTTTTTAGATTCTATTTTTGCGAGTGAGAAAACGCTTTCGGCGTCGTTTGAAAATGTTTCACAAACGGTGACGAACGGCGTCCCCGGAGCGAAAACTTACAATCTCGTCGCAGAAATGGACGCTATTTTATGGCGCGGTAGTATGGCAGACCGTTTTATTAGCGCACAATACCGCGCCGACGTTTCGGCGATTGCTCTTGTGCGTCCGGAAGATTTTAACAACAACGGAATTACAAAAAGCGCAAAAATAACTTTTACTGATGATTACGGCGTTGTAGCCGGTATATATTCTTTGATATATGCCGACGACATAGCAAATCAAGGTGAAGTCGTTGCTTTACAGTTAACGGAGTTTAAGACGAAATAATGGAGCTAACATTCAGAAAGTTTTTTGATGCAAAGAAGGTTGTTGATGACGGAAATCAAGCCGCTGTTAACGTCTTATCTGCGCATTTAACAGCTCAGGCGAAAGCGTTAGCTCCTGTCAATTATGGTCAATTGCGTAATGGTATTATGTTTCGGACAAACACGGCGGAGGGGGGTTTCAACGAAAATTTGGGCGGCGGCGGTTTTGCTATCAAGCGCAAAACTGGGAAGGGAGCGGAGACAGCAGAAAGAAAAGTAACGTCACCCGTGCCGCCTCGCGGTGTTGGTTTGATAGGGATAAACCTTGACCACGCAATATATCAAGAATTTGGAACGCGATATATGCCGCCACAGCCATATTTACGACCGGCGATTGCGCTTGTCGTTTATGGTAGAGCTGCGAAGATAATCGCGGAAGAAATAAATAAGGAAGTGTCTTTGGGAAGCTTGACGACGACCGGGATGAGTGAACGTGTCCGTTTCTATTGATTTTTCAGCTCGGCTTTATGCCGCGTTAAATGTCGCGGGTATAACAACGTTACTCGACGATTACGGGACTGGGCACGCCTTATTCTACGCTAACGTCGCACCAAGTGATTACACCGGTTCGGCGTTTATAAATTATTATCAAATTGGTTAGCTCAATTGTGCAGACAGCGCGCCTATCGGTCGATTTTCTGTTAATTGCCGCGCGGCAACAGAAAGCGAAGCGACGACCATAGCGCATGCGGTGGTGACAGCGGTCAATCGAGTGTCATACGGCGACTATTATATATCATGCAGCATTGAGCAGGTTATTACACCTGCAGATGACACGGATATATTTAACGCGCCGATAGAATTAACTATTAAACAGAGGTAACGAGATGCCAACACAAACCACGAACACGGATTTTATTACTTTTCCTGATGGGGCAAAGGTATCAATCCAGCCAAATAAAACGGGTAGTTTTTACGATATAGGCGCGCTTAACTCAAGCGTGACTTGTACGCTAAACTATACCGAAAATCAAATAACAACGGCAAACGCCGGAAAAACAGTTAAACAAATCCGCGACATGAATATTGAAGGGTCAATGACTTTGATAAATCTTGACCCAGATAATATCGAACGGATGGGCGGCGGTATATTTACAAAAACAACGACGCTTGCAAGTGCAACGACGTCTATCCCAGACCAAGTAATTGCCGCTGGATGGGACGATGCTAATGTTTACCCGCTTGAAATGTATACATCGTCAAGCGACTCGACAAAACTGAGAATGTCAACAGCTCCGACAATTACAAGCGTGACGCTCGACGCGGCAGGAACGCCGGAAACGCTTACGGCTGGAAACGACTATGTAATCGTTGAAAGCGATTGCGTGTCTGGATACGGTATTACGTTTGTATCTGCAAACATGTCAACCGGTACGCCAAAAACAAAAGCGATAACTATCGACTACGGCTCAAACACTCCGGTTGCACGTACGACACTTAATGCAGGTAGTTCGACAGCCGTGCTTGACGCATACGCGATGAAAATTGAGCACACTGACAGCAATAGTCTTGTTATAGGTATGACGCTGTATAGCGTGGACGCGAAGTCAGGCGGTTTTCAATTTGCATGGAAAGGCGCGAACGAAGACGGACTCTCAGAGATGCCGCTGTCATTTCAAGCAAATCTTGACAGCACGCTCACTGACGGCGCGCAGTTACTTTCGTATTACAGAGATAACGGGGCCGCTTAACACTTATAACGCCGACGCGGGGCGGCTACTCGACCCCGCAAACTTTTTAAAAGGGGCTTCGAATGTCTACATTCGTTTGTGATTTAATATATCGTGAGAAAGGTGAGAAAAAAAGCAGGCAGCTGAAAATTGAGTTTGTATCCAATTACATGCGGCGCGAGATTGCTGAATATTTTCAGCTGGCAACTCAAGTCAAGTTTCAATGGGATGGAATAGGAAACACTCTTTCTGAAATGGCGTCTGTTAAAGTGTTAAAAGAAGAAGGCTATAAAGCAAAACTTGCCGAGCTTGAAGAAAAGAAAAACAAGCTTTCTGACGATATATTAAAGCACAACAACACGGGACTTGCTACAAAAAACGTTGAACTGGTAGTCGAGCTTTTAAAAGACAACGGATATAAAGACGAACATTTAATAGACTTGAAATGGTGGGATAAGTGTGTAGAGCCGAGCGAAGTAATTAAGATACTAAACGGTGCACTTGAAAAGGATATAAACAGTAAAAAAAAAGTTTAATGAAGGGTGTTACTTTTCATGCGGATAGGTTAATTGCCGCATTGAAAATAACACCGAAACAATTTTGGCATGAGTTTGACGCGCCGACAATACAAAACATGGTTGCCGTCGCGAGGTTTGATAAAGCGGTTGAGCATTGGATATGGGAAAAAGAGCACAAACCTTTTGAGGTTTGGCGATAGAGGATAATGGCAACTTATACGCTCGGTGAAATGGTGTACAAAATAACCGCCGACCAAAGCGGATTTAATAAATCGATTAAGTCGAGCGAATCCGGAATATCTTCATTTGCAAGTACAATTAAAAATGTTCTCATCGGCGGCGCGCTTGCGTTGCTTACTAAATCACTAATAATATCTGCGTCAAACGCAGAGGAAACGGCTAATAAATTCGGCGTTGTTTTTGCAGGGGTTACGGATGCGGCTAACGAAGCGTCAAGCGCATTAGTAAAAGGTTTCGGGCTGTCAACGCAGGAAGCGAAAGAACTTTTGTCCACATCCGGAAACATTTTTCAATCGATGGGTATGAACAAATCCGCGTCGCTTGCGCTTTCTGATGCTGTGACAACTCTTGCAGCCGACTATGTATCTTTTACAAACTATTCTGGGGGAGTATCGGGGGCTTCTGACGCCATAGTTAAAGCGATGAACGGCGAGCGCGAAGCGTTAAAAGGTCTCGGTGTTGCCATAAACGAAACAGATATGAAAGAATTTGCGCGAGCTAACGGATTAGTCTGGGAAAACATGGATAAAGCATCAAAAGCCGCTTTAACATATGAAGCAATATTATCAAAATCAAAAAACGTCGTTGGCGACTTTGCGCGTAGCCAAGACTCGTTTGCAAATCAATCACGGGTATTAAAAGGCCGGTTGGACGATTTAAAAGTATCTTTGGGAGAGGAACTTTTACCAGCGGCGACAAGCGTTGTATCGGCTTTTTCTGGGATTGTGGCGGCGTTTAACGAACTTGACCCAGCCACAAAAAGCGCGATTGTCGAGATGGCAACATTCGGAACGATACTTGGCGCGGCTGCAAAAGCTGCTCCATCTCTTGTCAGCGGTTTTTCTAACATGTCTACTTTTTTTAGAAACCTTCCTGCCATGGTTAACCCGGCGAGCGCGGCAGTTGTTGGCATAGGTGTTGTTATTTACGGGCTTGCGAAAGCGTTAGAAGCCGCTGGGGAAAAATATTCTACCCTTGAAAACAAAGTTAGTTCGGGAACATGGGCAAAAAAATCAACGAAAGACCTATATGAATTACGTGAGAGTACTGATGCGGGTCTTTCTGACATACAAAAAAGGATTGACCAAGCAAGTGGCGCTTTAAGCGGCATGTCAAAATCGCATAGTGAATATAAAAGACTAACGCAAGATCGAATAGAACTAGAACAAAATTACACAAACATGTTAAACAACCGCGGTGAAATAGACGCAGAAATTCGACGCAGTGAGACCAAAGGCAGCAAAACAACGCAAACAAATCTCGACTCCGAAATATCTAAACTAAAACAGATGGGCTCGGCGAGCAAAGGCGCGGCTGATGAAGCCACATATAGCACTGATGCATACGCCGGTGCTGTATTCAGTTTGTCTAATGCGTTGACTGAGGCCGCAGATAAGGGGCGCGAGGCTTGGGATGACTTGACTCCTTTGGGCAAACTACAAGCCATGACTGGGGCGATTTCTGATTTTGGGAATAATATCTCAAATATGATAAGCTCAGTCTCTGACCTTTACGCGGCACAAAATGACGCGGCACTTGCAAGCCTCGAAATACAACGGAACGCAGCGTTAGAAGCGGCGGGCGTCGCCGAAGATACTGCAGTGGAGAAAGCGCAAAAAGAATACGATGCCGCAGTCGCAGCTGGCGACGCAGAGACAATTCTTGAAAAAGAAAAAGCATTAAAACGCGCAAAAATAAACGAGGATTACGACAAAAAGAAATCGAAAATGGAATATGAAGCAGCATTGCGGAGCTGGGAACTACAGAAAACAATGGCCGCAATACAGGTAGTCACTGCGCCCTTGAACGCATATGTATCATCATTGACCGCTCCATGGCCGCTTAATATGATTTTGGCTCCGGTAAATGCGGCGTTAGCACTCGCAACAGCAGGAATACAGTTCGCCGCCGTTGTCGCGGCTAAACCACAAGCGGGAAGTTATGCTCAAGGGGGTATCGTCCCGGGGTCGTCATATGCCGGTGATAACCTGTCCGCAAACGTAAACAGCGGCGAAATGATTTTAACACGAGCGCAACAAAAAAATCTTTTCGACAGCACAAACGGCGGAGCGGGCGGTGGGTTGACCATATACGCCGTACTCGATGGGATAAAAGAAAAACTGTACGAAGGTGCATACAACGCAAGCAAAAACGGTATACTGACTATACACGCCGGTGCGGTGGTAACGCGATGAAAATACTTTATGATAATTTAATAACAGACGCCACGATATCAAGTTTTTCAGAAAATCCTTATTATTTATTTGATACCGCATTGAAAGACTCGCGGCTCTCGCGTGTCGGGCGCACCCTTGACGACTCAACGCAGTGGCTAAAGTTTGATTTGTTGACAGCGCAAACAGTCACAGACGTTTTAATCAATGCACACAATTTTACAACAGGTGCGACTATTGTATTAGAGGGCAATAGTACGGATGCATGGACAACACCTGCAGTGAGTGAAACGCTTACAAGCGAAACTGTGATATACAAAAATTTTACTGGCGGCGCGTACCGCTATTGGAGAATCACAATCAATGATGCGAGCAATCCGGATACTTATCTTGAGGTCGGCTCTGTATTTTTAGGAACCGCGTTGACCATGCCGGGCTTTTCACCGGACGGCTCGCTTTTTGACAAAACAGACGACACATATGCAACATCGTTATCAAGACAATTGTATGGTCAAACAGTTTGCACTTATAAAACCGCAGAAATAGACTTTCCGTGTTTTACCTACGCGCAAAAGTTATTGATCGACGCGTTTCTCGACGCAGTGAGCGTGACAGACCCGTTCTACCTGCTGCTATGGGAAGATGATTTAGATATCGAACCGCCGGTATATATGCATTTGGATGAGCGCCCGGAGATAGTAAAAATCAGTGATTACGGGCTTAATTATAGCATGACGATGAAAGTAAGTGAGGTTTTTTAAATGGCTTTAACGCAGTTAAACACGTATGCAAACGATGACACTGACATTTTAGCGATGCAAACAACCGAGGACGCTACATTCATAGGCAAGCACCAAGTAGCTTTGACTGAGATAAACACGACAACCGTTCCGGCTATTGCAGCTGGTTCAATTATTGAGGTAAACGGAGCGTTGCTCCGCGCAGATACTGAGCAGGCTATAAATACGACCGACCCGGTGACAAGCGCAACTGTAGCCGATGGGGTTGTATATGTAATGATTGACGGTACGACCATGGCACCATATTTTACTGCAACTGCGCCAACTTGGTCGGATAGCAAACAAGGCTGGTATGGTACAAGCACGTACGCGAATTGGAGATATTTTAATTTTCAGTGTACGAAAGCAACGGCAGCGTACACTGAAAAAACTTACACCGAGGGATTTAATAAAACTTTTATAAAACCTTGTTTCTCGGCATATATGCCAAACGGCGGGCAAACTTTAGGTACAGGAACGGTTGATATCGTCGAATTTAGGGGGAAATATTTTGATATCGGCGGTGGGTTTAATACGTCAACATATACATATACCGCTCCCGTGACGGGGAAATACTATTTTTCAGCTTTTGTTGACAACACAGTTTACGGAGGAGCAGAACATACAACCAGATTACATATATACATAAATGATTCAGAGTTTAAACGTGTTTATTTTACAAAACTAACTTCTGGAGCGAGCTTGTCAATTCATTCTTTTGCTGATTGTGCTGTTGGGGATACTGTCAACATACGTATTTATTGTTCTGTCGCCAGCGGCTATGCAGCAAACACTACACCGTACACGGACTCAAAATATTTAGCGCAATTTGACGGTTTTTTGGTGTTATAGTATATGGCAACTGACAAGATAATTTTATTTAGTTACGATAAACCGAATGATTTGAATTACATTTTAAACTCATCCCCCGGGATATGGTTTTTAGTTCTTACTCCCGGGGTGGATATCGTTGTGACCGATGACAACGGCAATACTGGATATTACCCATACGAAAACGATGTGCAATATCAAGTGTTTTCAGCGAAATGCGACGGAACTGACCTTGCACAAGTGGATAGTATAGACGATTGCAAAGCGGTTGACGCGTCATTTTACTACGATGGCGCAACAACTCGTATCTACATGCATTTGCCGGACTTCGAACCACCTCTTGGCAAAACTTTGCTTTTCGGTGTCGGTTTGGGTTTTGCTAATAAAGTTAATTCGCTCGGTACGTATTATAATATGCAATACTGGGAGCCGAGAATATCATCAGTACAAAGCATTAAAAAATCAATAGACCCTCTGTTTTTTGGCGTTATAAAATATCAGGGCGGTAAAATAACACTGATAAACGCCGACGGTGTATTTGACGATTGGAAAACGAGAAATCTATATGGGAAGGCAACGCGCATATTATTCGGCGATGACGGCGACGCTTATGCTGATTTTGTTCGTGTGCATTCCGGATTCATCCAAAACGACGAAAGAGATTTTGATACGCTTGCCATAACAGTGACCGATGTAAGGGCGTCACTGTCTCAGTCAATAGCGACAAACTTACTCAATCAAACAGACTACCCGTATTTGTCAGACGGAAACGTCGATACGCCAAAGCCTGTTGTTTATGGCGCGGTTAAAAATGCGCCGTGTATATGTCTTAACGAAGAAGAAACTACTCCGTCATATTACATTTTTTTGTTTATGGACACGGAGTTTAATCAGGCGTCTTCAATAACCGTATATAAAACCGTTGACGGTGTTAAAACTACGCTACCCCCTGCGGCAATAAACTACTCAACAGGAACGTTTACGCTTACGTATGCGGTCGCAAATGCCGTACTTGGAGACATATCTGCTGATATCACAACACCGATAACGAATGGTGTTGCAATAATCAAAGATTTACTGTATAGATATGACGGTAAAAACTATCTCGCGTCTTTTTGGGATATAACAGAGGTTGACGCAGCTGAAGTATTAAGCCGAGATACAAACGTTTATATCGATGACGATGCGAAATTATCTGAGGTTTTGGGCAAGGTTTGCGAAGATATTGACGCCCGTTTTTTTGCGCACGATACCGGAAAATACACCGTCAGAGTATTTAATGCAAACCGCGCTATAACACGAACAATATTAACCGACGAATGGGTAGACGCGCCGAACATCACGAACAGCGGTGACGAATATCTGACAAGCTGCGTAATCAAATATGACCACGACATAAAAGACGATACATACAAACAAATTGAATATCTTGATTATTATGATACTGCTTTCACTCGGTATAAAAAAGCAAAGACGGAGACGTTTGAAACAAATTTACCGGATGTAACGGCGGCAACTGACAAAGCCGCCACTATTATGGCTTACTCGTCTGATGTTAAGGACATAATAAGCCGCAGTATAAAGCTGGTTAACAACGACCTAGAAATTGCGGATTTTGTACTTGCGTCACCTTTAACGCGGGTAGGGGCGACGCCGACATATGCCGTATATGAAATATTAGCACTCGAAAAAGATTTGGAAAACGAAAAACTTAAAATATCAATGCGGTATGTTAAAGTAGACCCAACCGCAAATCTTGAATACGCCGCCCGCGTCACTGTTGACGGGGATTTCAGGGTGACAAGCGACGGTGATACCCGTTACACAATATTGGAGGTTTAATAATGGCATCAGTAAAAATTAGCGACTTAACAAATCAAGCAAGTATATTAAGCACAGATTTAATTGAGATAGAAACTTCCGGGGGCTTGTCTCGTAAAACAACGTTAACCGCAATCACCGACCGGATAGACACCGCCGAAGCTGACATAGTCAATATCCAATCATCACTTGGGACGGCATATTATACAAGTGCAAATTATACTATAACAGACGACGACGGTTACGGGACAATATTAGTCGACACGACAAGCGGAGATATTACAATAACGTTGCCACTAAAAGCAAACAACATAGACAGAAAAATTAAAATATTGAAAGCTGGTGGGGCGTCAAATAAAATCATTGTATCTCCAAATGCGACAGATGCAAATACTTTGACCAGCGATGCGCTTGCGGCTATATGGCTCCCGGTAACGGGGGATTTTATTGAATTGCTGGAAAACCAATCAAGCGGATATTGGATATCGACAGGCGAACGAGTGACGTCAACATTATGGTATGACACGCATTCGGGATACGGGTCAACGGATACACGTGTATTGACATTTACAAATAATTCAGTCGCCCTTGGGAACTATATGACTAGCAATTTTGGCTCATACGGAACCGCGGGGCTCGAAATCACAATAAAACGGACAGGGAACTATTGTTTTTTAGCGCAAACACAAAACGCATATTATTTTGGGATTATGCGCAACGCGACGGAAAAAACATCAAATATACAATCGACAACACTACCGGCACAAAGATTGAGCTGGCACACTATCGCAACTGCAGGCTATCTCGGAACAACGACAAGCGGAGTGGTCAAATTAACCGCCGGAGATATTATATGTCTACAGGGCACCACGGGGACAACACCATCAAGCAGCAATACCGTTTTCCGTTGTGAATATGTAAGCTAAAATAAATAACTTGACAAAATTTATTGGATAATTTAGTGTTTGTGCATGGCCGATAAAAAGATACCTACCGAAATTTACTCACGCGTTGTTGGTTACTTTAGACCGATAAACGCAACAAACCCCGGCAAGCGCGAGGAAATAGAAGAACGCGCGCTTGCCAACCCCACAAAAATAATAAAGGCGGTCGTAAATGCCAAACAAAGACATACGGAAAGAGTATGACATCCTCCTCGCATACGGGGATTTACACATCCCGAACACTAACCAACGCGCCGCGAATATCTTGCTTGACGTTATCGACTACATACAACCCGACATTATCCTCGACGGCGGCGACATCATTACGGCGGACTGCCTATCAGAATACAACAAGCGGCACAGTCAACTCATCGGGCTACAAAGCGAGTTAAACGCAGCGCACGCGTGGCTAGAATCTACACAAAACATCGTGCCAAAAGCAAAAAAAATATTATTACAAGACAATCATTTTTACCGCCGGTTATATGATAAAATGACGCGGGAAGTCTGGGCGGAAGACCTTGATAGCCTTCAACCGGATAACCTGTTGCGGTTGAAAGATTTTGGCTGGTCGAGCGCAAAAGAATATAATTATAATGACGTTTTATTGTTTATACATGGCGACGATTCGTCCGGTTCAAGCGCCGCGCCGGTTAACCGTGTTCGAAAATTGGTGTCAATGAACGGAATCAGTGTTGTTGCTTTCCACAGCCATACAAACGGGATTGAAATATACAACCATTACAATTCAACACAAGCGGGTATCCAGCTCGGTACGTTCGAAGATATAAACAAAGCCGGATACATTAAACACCCGGCGTTGGCAAATTGGACTCACTCCTTCGGGGTGTTTTACATTAATAAAAAGCGAACCGAATTCTTTTTTGATTTGTGCTATTTCATAAATGATAAATGTGTTGTTAACGGGCGCGTTTTTTCGTAGAATATAGCAATTGTAATATGCATAAAAATATACTTTGTTTTGTCGTTACGGATTTTAATAGCGACGTGTCGAAGCGTAACATTTTTGGGTTATCTAAAAATGTTACGACACACGCACAACAACCGTTGCTCGCGGCTTTTAGCAAAGCTTCTTTTTGGTGTTCGGCGAGGACACCTTTAGGCGATTTAAACTCAAACGCATAGGTGTCTCCGTCACACATCGCAACAACATCAAAAGGTTTTTTATGGCCTATCCGGGTATCCGGTATTTTGTACCAAAACACGTCTGGTAAAGTTTTTTTAACCGTTGCTGTTAGTTTAGATAGTTTTTCACGCTCAGTCATAGTATTCACCGTCAATGTAGTAGTCATCGTATTCAACGCAATAAGCTTTTTGAAATAACTTATTCACCGGTTCGTCAAAGCCGTGATAATCAGTATCCTCGACATTACACGTTGCGGTATTCACGTCAATCACTGTCATAAGAGCACATCCGTATATCAATTAAATTTTCGTTACCCACAACTAATTTAGGCACACCCACACGCGACACAATCCAGCTCGACAAATCGGAGTGTACAGAGTATTTGTCTGAGTAAAACATCGCCTCATGTAAAACCCCGTTTTCATCAGAATATGTTAATTTAATTCTGCCGCGTGCCATTATTTAAAATACCTACCCGAAACAACACTAACCGTTTTCAAAGGGAAATTCGGCAACCATTCAGGCGCAGTGTTTGTTATTTCGTCAAATATTTTTTTGTTTTTGTCGACATCTTTTTCACCAGTTATCGCTATTATTTCGTCATGGACAGTAAACGCCGTCTCTATTCCGTGCTTTTTAAGCTCCTGCATACGATCTGAAAGTACTAACCGCGCTATCCACTGGCAAACATTTTCCGCTAAAATCCCGCCGTACAGTTTAACGTCGAAGCCTTTTTGGTAGTTATGATAAACTAAACCATCCTGCGTATTGCGTACATTGTGGTAATACATGATATGGCCGCTGGGCGCATGTATTTCGTATCGTTTACCCCTACGCATAACTTTTAAGCCGCATGGGAAATTCCTACCCTCAAGCGTGAAAGCGCGCTGTAAATCATTCCAGAAATTATCTATCGCAGGCCGTGTTTGTCGGTAGGTTTTGACGGCTTTTTCAGCGAGCTCGGAGGATATATTAAGTTTAGCGGCTTTACACGTTTTCAAAAACTTTGCGTGCCCCATGCCATACCCGCAGGCAAGTTCAATTCGCTTACCAAGTTGCCTTTCATTTTTGTCAATATCTTCGACGCGCTTGTTAAAAACTGCCGCGGCGTTTTTTTTGTATAAATCTACTCCGTTTATCATATCATCTAATATATCCCACTGTCCGGATAAATACGCTAAAACACGCGCCTCGATATTCGCACAGTCTCCCATAATAAATTTACAACCTTCATCAGCTACAATTAACCCCGGTAAAATCTTTTTGCATTGCGTGACAAGCTCACGATACGGCAAATCCGCAGAGATATTTTTGATTAAAAATTCTATCTCTTTTTCGCTTGACCCCGTTTCTGTTTTTGGGAGATTGTGCAATTGCACACCTTCGCTACTCCACCGTCCAGTGGGGGTTGCGCCGTAATATTTTAAAAAGTAACGCAAACGCCCATCACTACATAAATGACTGCGCAACGCCGCGTATTTCTTAACGCTTGCCTTGCCTAAAAAAGACCTCAGGGCGAGAATGTCTTTAACGTCGGTATCGTCGGTCTCGATTTCTTCAAGCACTTGCTCTTGAGTATTGTCAACTTCAAAGCCTTTTTTATGTAAATATTCAAGCAATTGTTTCGGACTGCTTACATTTAGCCCATATCTGTCAGCTTCTTTTTTTGCCTTAGCTGTGGCCTCGGCGATAACTATTTCCATTTTATCAAGTGATTTTACGTCTATCTTAACCCCGCGAGCATTGATTTCAAAATCTTGCAACACCACCTCTTTTTCAAGATTTGCGACAATGTCGTATTTTTCAATTATGTTGTCACACTGCCTATCTGCCTCAACGTCGGTCATGTTGTATTGTTTCCATGCGTCAAAGTCTTCGGGTGTTATTTCGTTAAAATACAATTCGCCGGTGCTTCTGTCTTTCGCGGGTTTTGAATATTTATTTATAAGGCGTTTGCCGGTATCAAGTTTTTTTGTCGCTATTCCCAAAGCCTCGCCGCAATTCTCAAGGCTCGCGGGGAGGCCTATTTGTAACGAGGATACACGAGTACAATTCCAGTTTTTAATGTCGCGCATTCTCTCGGGAAAATTATATTTTGGTATTCCGACATTAACAGCAATTGCATATTCGAAAAGTGCATTACGGGCGATATAAACAAAATCTTCGCTTTCAAAATCCGGGATTACTAATCCCGGATGCCACATTTGCGGCGGAGCATCTTCGACAGCATATGACATCATTATTATATCCGTCGAGGGGTGTTCACTATACACCCACGCGCCGACTTTAGGTAGCGGAGAAAAAGATTTTGTTTCAAAGTCTATAAATATTTTAATCATTTCAAACCTTCAATTTTCGTACAATTCCGTATTAGCGCTGATCCGTAGCAATAGGGTGAAAATCTAGCACCTCAAATACGTTTTCTTTTTTAACTAAAATTTTAACTTTCGGCGTTTCGTATAAAGCTGATAGATCGTCAGAAGTAAATTTCTCCATTTTTGCCGGTGATAATAATTTCCTTTTCCCGTATATACCATCACCAAAAATGCGCAAGGATTTCTCAACAGCTTTTTCATCTTTCCATTTTTTATGCCCCGATTTTTCGCGGACCTCATATTTTCCAGACTCACCCCTATCAGCAAACTCGATGAGTTTGCCTTCGCAAGCTCTCATAAAGGCATCAATTGCGTCTCTGCTGTCGTACACATATTCCAATCTCGACATATCCATATTTTCAACCTCATTACTATTAATAAAATCAACTAAATCATTAACAGATTTGCACCCTAAAACACACGGGCAAAAGCGGCAGTGACTGCCCATAGCGCATTTACCGGTTTTTACAAATTCAGCAAGCTCAGCGAGCTCTTTGCGAGCCTGTTTTGTTGTTATTTGTTCGGTGTGCGTGATTATTTGTTTTGTTGCATCGTAATAAAGCGGCTGTACCGTGTGTATGGTAAAACCTTTAAAATCCATATTTTTTGGAAATAACAGAGACAACAAAAGAGCGGTAAATCTCAATTGGTCGTATGCAGTAGCCTCATAATCAATATACCCGGTTTTCAAATCGAAAATGTGGATGTAGAAACCAAAATTAGCAAAACAAAAAATGCTTGCATCCAGCTTCGCAACCATATCGCACCCCAATATTGTTTTGCGGTGTTTTTCCTCGACAGCTATATCTGTATCAATCCAGTTTTTATCCGCTTGTTTATGCGTTTTTAAAACGTACGATACATATGTTTTACTAGTATAAAAACAATCGTCAAAAGCATATTCTTTCAATTTCGTTTTACACACTTTTTTGATTAAAGCTGTAATTTTTGCGCCAGATAATCCGGTAATAGCCGCATTTAATACGTCCTCTGCCGCCGCATGAATAGCGGTTCCTCGCTCAGCCTGTTGTTTATACCCATCGCGATATTGCCATTCGCGCGGCATTGACGATTCTAAAAACGCCGAATGTGCGCATTTTTTTATCCGGTGTACTGCCGATGCTGATATTTTAATCATTTATACAACACCTCTTTCGCGCTCAACCAAACGGATGGCGGCTATAATATCCGGACGCGGTTCGTCGCGTAAAATCTCAGCGTAAAAAACACCGCCGCGAGCTAACACTCTTATATAGGTATAATCATCGTAAAACATATGCTTACCACTAATCTCACCACGATACGGCAAACAAACGCTCATGATAGCGTTTGTATAAAATGTTACATACCAACCCCGAGAATCTTTATCTATGCTACGTATAGCGGACAAAAACTCATCGGGGTTATCTATTATATAGCGGTTCGGGCCAAAACTCATTTCATCGCCTCGGCCGTAAGCACATCTAAATTATATACAAAATACTTAGTGCCGCTGGCAATGCGGGTAAAACAAAACGGGTTACCAGTGTTTATCATCACTTCTACGGCCGTCTTAAATAAGCCGTCTGACATCAATGGGCAATCGCCATAATCACCTTCAAAAATTTCTACGCGTTTTTCGTTGTCCATAGGGTTCTCAATAACTTGTATTCGCATAAAAACCTCCTGCGCTCTCTTGGGGCCGCTCCCGTTTATACCTAAATAAACAAAGAAAACGCATTCTTGTCAAGCTTGTTTTTTAAATTTTTTAAAATAACCGTACCTTTATTTACCGGCATTACGTAAAGATGCCCGGATATAGTTTAACGTTTTATCATCGGACATTGCAATCCGCAGTATTGTTGCCACGACATCGCCACTTTTTAATTTACCGTCATCAGCGCAAAGCCGCAACAACTCAATATTTTTCTCGATAAAAGCGGCGTCTTCTTTGTTTCGCGGGTAATAATGTATTATCCGAGCGGCGCGCTGTTTTGATACACTATTTTTTTTAGCTTGTTTAGCCACATTAACCTCGTCTAAAAAGTTTGGCGGGTGTTACCCCGCCTTAAAATCAATTAAAAGGACTAGAATCGTCTTTTGTTTCCGGTTCATCAGCATCTTCAAACGCTTCAAACGGATTACTCACGCCAAAGATTTCATCTTCTTTCACAAACTGAACACCCTGCAAAGTAAACGCGACACCCGCCTCACCTGACTCTTTACTAACATACACGCGGGCAGTCACGGCGAGGTTAACCCAATAACCTGACTGTATTTTCGACCGAATGTCACCCAACTCAATTTTGTTGTTTGAGCGGTCTACAACGCGCGCAACCCCAAAATCTTTTGGTCTCGGGAATTTAACAACGTATTGGCCCTCAAAAGCCGGTATAGGCTCTTTATCGGCAAGGTCGCCGCGTTGCAAATTTACAATATCACCGTCTTTAATGAGGCAATATTTATTTGTGCCTTCATTAAAATCGAGGGCTTGTTTCAGTGCCTGCTTTTTTTGGCCTTCTTTTAGGTTTGAGTTTGCAACCTCTGACTTGATAATGTCCGAAATTTCTTTGTAACGTTCTTTGTCTTTTTTGGGGAAGATAAACGAAATGGAGTATTTCGGTTTTCCGTTCTTGTAAGCCTTTGCCTCTGTCAAATTCGGGTATATGCACCGAACATCCTTAATTAGAATTGTTTTTGCCATTTACGGCCTCCTTTGTGTTATATAGTTTATTTTGTTTGCTCCTGTATTATTTTCTCCACGCGACGTATATCCGCTCGGGTGTAAGTGCCGTTATCCACGGCAACACTCACATCATAGCGCACGGTATACCACACGGCAATACGCACGGCATTATCCACAGCATTACGCACGACATCACCCACGACATAAACCACGGCATTACGCACGACATCATATACGGCATTACGCACGACATAAACCACGGCACCTACGTTCATGATAATTGCCCCTGTATTATTTTCTCCACACGCAGAATATCCGCTCGGGTGTAGGTGCTGTTATCCACGGCAACACGCACATAATAGCGCACGACATCACCCACATCACCCACGGTATACCACACGGCATTATGCACATCATAGCGCACATCATTATACACGGCATTATGCACGGCATCGTACACTGCATCACTCACGACATTATGCACGGCATCACTCACGGCATCATGCACGGCATTACGCACGACACTATATACGGCACCTACGCTCATGATAATTGCCCCTGTATTATTTTCTCCACACGCAGAATATCCGCTCGGGTGTAAGTGCTGTTATCCACGGCAACACTCACATCATAGCGAACATCATTATGCACGGCATTATGCACATCATAGCGCACATCACTATGCACGGCATAACCCACATCACCACGCACGGCATTAAGCACAGCCGTCCACACGGCATTATGTACACTCATGATAATCGCCCCCGTATTATTTTCTCCACACGCAGAACATCCGCTCGGGAGTAAGTGCTGTTGTCCACGGCAACACTCACATCATAGCGCACGGTATACCACACAGCATTATGCACATCATAGCGCACATCACAGTGCACGGCACCATACACTGCATCACCCACGACATAACCCACGGCATTATGCACATCATAACCCACGGCATTATGCACATCATAACCCACATCATCATGCACGGCATCACCCACGACATTACGCACAGCCGTCCACACGGCATTATGTACACTCATGACAATTGCTCTGGACGGATATACGCGCCAGCATCACTATCACGCCACGCTAATGCGTTATCAATAGTCACACCGTCATCAAAAGCTTCAGACGCAATGCCCTCAAAATGCCACTGCCCAGTAGATGGATTAAGCATTTTTAGATAGTATGCGTTAATACCATCGCCGACAACAATATTGTACAATGCATACACATTATCTGGAGATATACAAACAGGTTTTACCCCTAGTTTTGCAACAAAATTATCTACGCCCATTTTTCTCAAAATCTCGCGGCGAACCTCCACATTTTTTTCCGATAATACCATATCAACAGTAATTTTTTTTGCGTGTATTGTAGCGATTTTCTTGCTAACCACAACCCCGTTGAGATGATACAGCTCAAAACCACCGAGATATTTAACGCTTGCCCCGGATATGTTATGCAATTGGTTGGCACTATTAACATGTATCTCAACTGGTTTACGACACACATAACACACATCATCAAACGGATAAATCAAAGACAATTCCGACGTTCGTTCGAACGCGGCAAAACGTTCAGCAACAATTTTGTCGATTTTTATTTTGAATACGTTCAAACAATAATCGTAAAATGCAAAATACCCCGACATAAAACAACCATCTAAAAACGGATAAACTAGTGACGGGGGTTTTTGCTTATAATCACCGTTTTTAAAAACGCCCTCATGGATACACACAGCTAGCCACGTATCGCGCGGGTTGTCTAATACTACAACAGGCACACACGGTTTATTAAGCAACTGTGTATACACACCATCGATGATTTTCTGAACCTCTGCCGTCTCCGGCATTACTGTTGACAAACCTGTTGCAATCCATTTGTCGCGATAAACCGATAACAGCGATTCCTGCTTTTTTGTCAATTTCTCTATCATATAAAAGCTCCTTTTATTATATTCATTTTAAAAATGTGGTTTGCCTGACAAGACATAAAACAGGCAAACCACGTACCGCGCTAACGGCATCTAAAACTTTGTATACTTTTTAAGGGCAGACCCCATAAAATAAAATTATATCATCTCGGCCATTTTAAAAAAACTAGACCGCATAATACCAAACCAAAAAAGACAACCAAAAACCAGCTGACAAAAACAAACACCAAGAAAACCAAATTACACAATGCAAAATATCCGTAAATAAAAACCCGCTAACTTCGGTAAACATTTTATTTGCCCTGCGGCTTTGAGTACCCGTTTACGTATGAAAATCCTTTGACAACAACACTAGGCCTACTCGACATATAATATATAATCATACTACTACCGCAAACTCCGCAGGTAAAATTAGTAGTGCTATTTTCGACAAACTCATCGCGCAATATAAACCCGCAACATGTACAAATAAAATCCTTACTAACTACCACGATAAGCAACTCTTAACAGCTAAAAATACACCAACCCACAGCACCACACCCAGAACGACATCAACTAAAAAACCCATCATACTGTCACCGCCTATAATTTTTTTTAATCCTGGACACGACGAATCAAATCTTCAAACGGGTCATATTCCTTGACGCCATACACAGTATACACACCGCGGGGGACAACAATATCATTATGCTCCTCGTGTGATATAGTAGCTGTCGGCGACGTTATTTTCAGAACAAATTCATCTGCTTTATCCGTCGCATAGAGAGCCGCCACGCCGGATGATACGCGATGAGCATGCCCGCTTACATCTGATTTTTGTAAAATCAAGTGACCCAGCTTTTTACCACGTGGGGGGACAAACAAAGATTTAATAAGGACATCGCCTTGCTGATACTTTTTTGTTGTTTTCATTTTAATCTCCTATTAACATTTTTATAATTACATAAACTACGCATAATACCATAAACACATACAGAGCACCGAGAAAAACAAATATTCAATAAACCCCATTATATGCGGGACCTACATTCACGACGATTGCTCCTGTATTGTTTTCTCCACGCGCCGAATATCAGCTCGGGTGTAAGTGCCCTTATTTACGGCATCACGCACAGCATCACGCACAGCATGACGCACGGCATCACGCACGGCAATACGCACGGCACTACTCACGACATCGCGCACGGCATTACTCACGGTATACCACACGGCATCACGCGCGGTATGTTGCACGGCATTCCACACGGCAATACGCACGGTATACCACACGGCAATACGCACGGCATTATCCACAGCATTACGCACAGCATCACCCACGACATAAACCACAGCATTATGTACACTCATGACAACTGCTCCTGTATTATTTTCTTCAACGCAAACAACTTAAAATACTTTTAAGGTATTCCGCCGGTTTGCCCCACTCATGTAAAGCTCTTTTTAGCGAGCGTTCGGTTATTACATTGTTTGGGTGTACGGCATATTTTTTGTGCGTTTGTCGTTGCAATGCGTGTATTTTGTTCTCAAGCGTTTTCATTTTATTTTTCTTTGCGCTTTTATTTTAAAAATTCCCCGCCTGTAATAGCGCGGGGTAGAATGAGAGCTAATTAACGTTAAAAGTTTCTTTTATTATGGCTATAGCTGTAATAGCAGAGACCTCTAAATCATCGTTGCCTGCGTAATCAAGTATTTGTTGAATTCTAGTTTCAAAATGTTCGTCGTAATTATCTTGTTTTACAGTTTCAATCAAATCGACTAATGTCGATTCATTTTTTATTACAGTTTTCCACCAATCAAAATTTTCTTGTGTTGTTTCATAGACTTCGTCGTCGTCGTTGTATTTAAACGATCCGTCTGTTAACGATCCATAATTACCGATAAAATCCCGCGTGTAATCAATTCCATTTTTGTCATAAATCGCAAGGCTTTTAATTTCACCCGTTTCAATAATTTTTGTTTTCATCTCTCATTCTCCTGCTTTTTATTTAACTTCTTATGCTCGCTCAGGCAGTAGAACCTCCCGCCCGGATAGACACCGCCGAAGCTGACATAGTCAATATCCAATCATCACTTGGGACGGCATATTATACAAGTGCAAATTATACTATAACAGACGACGACGCATCCAGAGCTTCCCATCCATCATTTGGTTGTTTTTCTCTCATCTGTACCGCGATTTCTTCCGCACGTTCTTTCGACAAATCATGTCCGGCTACATCACCAGAGTCATTACACACAAACCATGTTTTTTTAACTTCTTTCATGCTCACGTTTTTCATCTCTCATTCTCCTGTTTTTTATTTAATCTCTTATGCTAGTAATATAGTGTCGCAGTATATTTTTGTCAAGCATATTTTTTAAAAAATTTAAAATAAAACATAAAAATTATTGCTATTAAAAGAAGATAAAAAGCAACAAAACATAAGTACTGATAATATCAAGACATACATGCGCTGTAAAAAACAAAAAAGTTGTTGACAAAAAGCGCAGTTGTGTTTACATACCGCATGGATTATGGTATCCCATATATGGGGAGCAAGCGGAAACTTGCTAAAAAAATCATAGACGTAATACACGCCGAGCAGCCTAATGCGATATATTTTTATGACTTATTCGGTGGGGGCGGGGCGGTGTCGTTTGCCGCGCTTGAAAGCGGATGCTTTGAGCGCGTGGTTTATAACGAATTAAACCTTGGCGTTGCTAACCTGTTAAGACACCTACAAACGAGCGGCGTAACCGAGGATATGCGAACATGGATTTCGCGCGAGCTGTTTCACAGGCACAAAAACGACGACGATTATTTTGGTGGGTACGTCAAGACGTGCTGGTCTTTCGGCAACAATCAAAGAGACTACCTTTACGGGCGGCATATT
>Ga0153915_10000502_pt1 | contig 36213 bp, 29 predicted proteins | sample Opewatmetagenome_2_FD_107003 | JGI IMG/M metagenome (GOLD analysis project Ga0153915, IMG submission 107003) | Freshwater wetland microbial communities from Ohio, USA - Open water 3 Core 3 Depth 3 metaG | ecosystem: Environmental > Aquatic > Freshwater > Wetlands | place: USA: Ohio, Lake Erie... | reverse complement strand
GATCCTCGCGCTTGACGTGACGGATCGGGCCGAGGCGAAACGGGTGGTAGAGGCATCGAAGGACTATCTGGATGCGATAAAGATTAACTGGCCGTTGACTCTTGCTGCCGGTCCGGACATCATAACAGAGATTTCCAGGATCAAAGACGTCATTTGCGACTTCAAGATCGCGGATATTCCGAATACCAACCGGCTGATATGCGAACAGGCCATTGCGAGAGGTGCAAGCGCCGTCATATGCCACGGTTTCGTCGGAGACGACTCGGTGAAAGCATGTGTCGCGGCGGCAAGGGGGCAGGTATTCGTGGTGACTGAGATGAGCCATCCTGGTGGGAAGCAGTTCACCGCTCCGGTTGCCGACAGGCTCGCGGCGCTCGCAAAGGCTGCGGGTGCGAGAGGCATTGTTGCTCCGGCGACAAGGCCGGAGCGCATCGCTGCCCTCAGGAAGATTGTCGGGTCGATGGAGATCATCGCGCCGGGGGTCGGGGCTCAGGGTGGCAAGGCGTCGGACGCCATCAAGGCGGGCGCGGACTACATCATCGTCGGACGTGCGATCTATGAGTCCTCCGATCCAGCAGCTGCCGCAAAAGCCCTTTCGGAGGAGATCGAGGCCGTATTCTGATCAACTATCACGGTCAGTTGGTGTTCGGGGTCCGCGATCAGGTGCTGGAATTGCGGGATCGAGTTGCCGGACGATGCCCGATACGGAAGAGGCTCCCCTCATCGACGGACTTGAGGGGCTTGACAGGGTCCCTTGAACGGAAAGGCGACGTCATCTCGGGCAACGATTTGGATGCTGGAAAGCGACGTGCCAGATGCTCCGATTCGTGTCCGTGACCCGAAGGCGAATTCTGATAACGTATATATAGCACCCCCGGCATGCATGGGCTTACTATCACCAGGTGGCAGTATCTTTGGCCGAGGCTAGGGAACAGCGCCCTGCTAGGCCGTTTCTGTCCATGCTTAAGAGGGGGGACGGACGGCCGGGCGAGCTAAGAAAGTGGTTGACCGTCAATGGCCCCACCGTCGCTCTCCTAGTGTTCATCTTCTTTCTCGCGCTCTTCGTCAGGGCGTACTTCGGACACGACATCGCGCAGGACAACGGCTACCTCGTCTCGGGCGGGTCAGACTCGTACTATTGGCAGCGAATCGTCGACTACTCGTCCAATACCGGCAAACAGCTGTTCTGGGATCCACTGATCAACTGGCCGGACGGCATCAGGAACCCGCGTCCGCCGTTCTACAGCTTCTCCGTTGTGGTCCCCGCGGTGTTCACCCAGGAGTTCTTCCCGTCGCTGGAAGACGCATGGGGCTGGCAGCTGATGTGGTCGACGGCCTTCTGGGGCGCGCTGACCATCGTCCCCACATACTTCCTGGGCAAGGAGACCTTCGGGAGGCGCGCAGGCCTGGTGGCCGCGTTCCTTCTCGCGGTCATGCCGAGCCACGTCCAGCGGAGCGTGGTCTCCGACGCTGACCATGACGCGTTCATCCTGTTCTTCATAGTCCTGACTTTCTACTTCATGCTCAAGGCGGTCAAGACGCAACAGCATAAGCGTTGGGTGGAGGACTGGAGGAGTCTCGCGAGCGTACGCAAGGGGATCGCGGACTACTTCCGGAAGAGCCGCAAGTCGGTCCTGTATGCGGCCATGGCGGGGGTCGCGTACGCGGGCGTGATAATGGCCTGGGTTGGTTTCGGCTATGTCACGGTTCTGATCCTGGCCTACTACGTCATCCAGGTGCTCCTCAACAAGTTCAAGAATGTCGACTCGATGAGCGTCACCGCTCTCATCTTCGTCGCTATGGGTGTAGGCTTCCTGCTCTCGTTCCCTGTCTACTACGAGCAGAACCTCATCGCGGTCAGGTTCGACGTGCCCGTCTACCTGTGGCTCGCCTCGATCCTGTTGGGCGGGATGTTCGTCGTCTCCAGGGACTACCCGTGGACGATGGTCCTCCCTACCGTCGGAGTGGTCCTCGCGGGGGCCATCATGTTCGTCAACTTTGTCGACCCCGCGCTCGCTCAGGCTATACTGAGCGGCCAGGGCTATTTCGTCAAGAGCAAGCTGTATTCGACCATCGCCGAGGCGCGCGCGCCCGTGTTCAGCGAGTTGGCGCTGTCGTTCGGCATGGTGACGTTCTTCCTGTCCCTGATCGGCATGTTATGGGCCATCTGGAAGGTCCCGAAACGGATCGCTGCCGAGTACATCTTCATCGTTGTTTGGCTCGGCGCAGCCATCTTCATGGCGATATCCGCAGGCAGGTTCATGTTCAACGCGTCGCCCGCGTTCGCAATAGCAGCCGGATGGGTCACGATCATGATCATCGATCGGCTCGACTTCGGGAGCGTGAGGAAGTCGCTCTCAGGAGCGAGCGGTTCCTATTGGCAGGTGTTCAAGAAGAGCGTCAAGGTGAGGCACATCCTGGGGGCGCTGTTCCTCGCATTCATGATAATCCTGCCCAACGTCTGGTACAGCGTGGACGCGGGGATACCGAGCGAGGTCAAGAGCAACTATGACAAGCAGATATACGAGGACCTGCCCAGCCTGCTGAGACCGTCGGGATACGACGCGATCAACGGGAGCAACTGGTACCTCGGGGCGTTCGGATACTCGATTCCGCTGCAGAAGTACTACTTCCCAGCCGCCTGGGAATGGTTCTCTGAACAGGACAACTCCACATTCCCGATTGAGAAGAGGCCCGCATACGTCGCCTGGTGGGACTACGGGTTCGAGGCGGTGCAAGCAGGCAAGCACCCGACCGTCGCGGACAACTTCCAGAACGGCTACCAGCTGACGGGCAATGCCATCGTGTCGCAGAGCGAGGAGGAAGTAATCGCAATATTCGCGTACAGGCTCATCCAGGCCGCGTACAGCGAGGGCGGTGCCAAAAGCGCTGCAGTCCAGAAGCTGCTGGAGCAGAACGGGATGTCGCCCCTCGAATGGCAGGACCTGCTAACGGGACCGGGGCAGCCTATCATCGACAAGGTCCTCGCGGATCCGGGCAAGTACGGCGGCGTCGCCAGCGACCTTGGGATCGCTAACGCACGGATCATAGCGGGTAGAGTCGAGCTGGTCGATCTGGGCGCCGAGAAGCTGACGAACTTCTATGGCGCCCTGTGCGACGCCACCGGCTGGGAGATCAGGTACTTCAACGTTGATTCAAGGATGTTCCCCTCCTCGGCCCAGAACACCGGGATATTCTACGCTCCTGCGAAGCTCGCTGATAGGCGGATCACCGGGTCCTCGAACCCGATCGACTTCTTCAACGTCGTCGGAGTCGACGAGAACGGCATCCAGCACGATATCGATAACATCACCTCCGACATGACGATCACCCAGTACAAAGTGATCTACAAGGACGCGTTCTACGACAGCATGTTCTACAGGGCTATGGCCGGCTACAGCGGAACGGACATTGGCCAGTCAAGCAACGACGGGATCCCCGGGCTTCGGGATTCCGGCTCAGGCGCCATGGACAACTATCCAGCGATGCCAGGATGGAATCTCTCGCACTTCAAGATGGTCTATCGGACCGCGTACTTCAATCCCTATTCGCAGGACGACCTCCTGGGGCACTCCGCGGACTGGAGGGCAATGAGCCTCAGCGATGTGATTGAACTGAAGACCAAGATTGACAACGGCGAGCTCGTAGGCACAGTCGACACATCCGCGGAGGCTGTCTACACAGCGGGGACAGTGTTCTTGAAGTACTACGATGGCGCGTTCGTGAACGGGACCATAACGACGGAGGAAGGCTACCCAGTCGCCGGCATCAGGATCACCGTCATGGACGAGTGGGGGATCCCGCACGGCACCGAGGTCACAGACGCGAAAGGGCACTACTCCGTTCTGGCCCCGTTCGGCGAGGTCACGCTCGCGATCACAACGGGCGAGCTCCAGGGCCTGACGCAGACGGGAGCGACATCCATCACGAAACTCGTGTTCAATGTGACCGATGACCAGGCCATGAGGCGCGCGGTCGACAAGGATGGAGACGGCGTTTACGACTACCTCATCACCAAGGACTACGAGATGCCGGGCACCGAGATCACGGGAGATGTATTCTGGGACGTTAACAAGGACGGGAACTACACCGCGGGCACGGACATCCTCGTCAACGGCACCGTCGTCTACGGCACCGAGAGGCTCAGCGGCCAGAACTTCACAATCGACGCGGCGGACGGGACATTCAGCAGCGTCCTTCCAGCCGGTCAGTACGATTTCGTCGCGCAGGTCCTTGGACGCGAGCTCAACGTCGCAAGCAAGTTCAACGTGAGCGGGACGAAGACGGAGACGAAGCTGGCGATACAGCCGGCCGTGCTGAAAGGGCGCGTGTCAAACGTCGACGGCTCTCCCGCCACCGGGATCTCGGTCGAGATGCTCGACCTCGCGTCAGGGGTGTCGGCGGCCGTCACGTCGGATGCGGACGGCAACTACACCTTCAGCATCCTGCTGGGAGGCAAATACTCCATCATCACGACGGACCCGGGACTCATGTTCTTCAACCTCCAGGTGGAAATCCTGGAAGGAGAAACGCTGTCCCGGAACATCACAGTCCGACCGAGTTCGACGTTGAACGTTCGCGTGACGAATGGTGCAGCGCAGGTGCCCTACGCCGTATGGATGCTCGTCAGCAACTACAACACGCTCGATGTCATCTCCGGGTACACCGACCAGTTCGGAGGGATGAAGCTCTTTGCCCCCAGAGGCAAATGGACACTCTACGCATCGCATACGACGGGGTCGGACATATTCGCCTCAGCCGTGCCCGTCGACACGACCGTCCTGGACAACCAGACGATCGTGATCAGCCTTCAGCCCGCCGCGAGGGTGTCCGGATCGGTCCTGTCAAGCACGGGTCTCTTGCTGGACGACACCTACGTGACGTTTGCGCTCGCCAACGGTGCGCGCGTTCCGATACGGACCGACAACAACGGAGAGTTCACAATCGCCCTTCCGGAAGGCGTCTACGAAGTCACGAGCGCGTCGACCTCGACCCGCGGCATCTTCTCTGGCGTGGCCACCGTCGCGCGGCCTGCGAGCTCAATCAGGATCCAGATGTCAGAAGGAGTACTCCTGACAGGCTCGATATGGCTGCTGAAGGACGTCACCGAGGAGCCATCGACAGCCAATCTGGGGCGGTTCGCGGACATCAAGCTCACGGACTCGAGCTCAAGAGTGCGCACGACCGAGGCGTCGTCCGAGGGGGCCTACACCCTTGTCGTCCCAAGAGGGACGACCGTGGCGGTCTCTGTGGATGAGCCCGGCTACTCGGGCTGGTCCACCAATGTCATGATCACAAAGGGGACGAGCTCGTTCGGCCTGACGGCGGACCCAGACAACGTCGTCGTCACCGGACGATTGACGAGCGACGGGACGGGCGTCAGGGGAGTGCGGATAGCGTTCGTCCCGGACGACACTGAGCTTGACACGATCCTCGTCACGACGGGCGCAGACGGCGCGTACAGCGCGTCGGTTCCCCCAGCGAAGTACACCATCTCCGTTGACCAGACAACCGGTCCAGGGGGCGGAGAGAAGTACCTGTTCTCGCTGGCCCAGATAGTGTCGCCCTCATCGGTCCCGCTCACGGTCGATATCCCGGTCACGAAGAAGGTCCAGGCCATCGGGAATGTTCCGTCCACGGCGACCGGCGTCAGCATCACATTCACCGGTCCTGAGAAGAGGACCATCCGACTCAGTGCGACCAACTACTCGGTCCTGCTGCTGCCGGGCGAGTACGACGTGTATGCAACCGGCACAGTATCGGGAAGGCCATACGCGAGCATAGCCGTGGTCAGCATCACGGCCACCACGAGGCAGAACGACATCGCTCTCGAGAGGGCGTACACCGTCTCGGGGATGATCACCCTGCCGCAGGGCGCCCCGGCCAAGTCCGTCGCGGTCAAGGCGACCTCCACCCTAGGGACGTTCGTCGAGGTGAACTCGGCATCGGGCGGAAGGTATTCGATGAGCCTCCCGCAGGGGACGTACTCAGTCTCGTACCTCCTCGAGGACGCAATATCGCAAGCTGGACGCGTAGTCCTCGTTGAGTACGTAGGGCAGCAGACAGTGCAGGTCGCAGGCGGCGATGTGGTCGCCGACGCGAGCCTGACCAGGCGCCTCGACAACACGACCTTCAGCGGCTCCGTGATCGGCCCCGACGGGCAGCCGTTGCAGGCCACGGTCGAGCTCATCTCGCGGGGAACGAACGGCCAGAACGTCACATTCTCCTCGGACGCGTCCGGCCAATTCAACGTATCAGTGCAGCCGGGCGACTACGTCGTCTATGCTCAGAGGGTCCAAGACAGGCGCGCGGCTCTGGAAGTTATCTCGTTCAGCAGGAACCTGCCGAGGGCCCAGGACATCGTGCTCTCGGATGGCAGGTACCTTGCAGGCAAGGTCTCGATCGCAGGCGTCGGAGTGCAGCTACCTCTGAGCCTCGCGACGGGAACCGCGACTCTTCGGCTCAACAGCGGCGCGGACGGCACCTTCAGAGTGCTAGTGCCGCCGGGCACCTACGCGCTCAGCTCCTCCACGACGAGGACAGAGAACTCTGTGACGGTCTCGTACAGCTCCTCGAGCCAGTTCACGATCGGGGTGTCTGATGTCTACATCGCGCAATCGTTGGTCCGGGACACGAGGCACGGCGCGCTCGCGACCTGGAACTCGAGCAATGTCCAGACCGCAGGGGTCAACACGACCGTCGCCTACGCGGTCACCATTACTAACACGGGCAATGTCCATGACAGGTTCTTGGTCACATTCACGGGAACAGGGTTCGACGTCACGATCACGCCCGCCGAGGTGCAGCTGGACTTCGGGGTCAACAACAAGGCTCTCGTTGTGGTCGAGGTGGCCCCCAAGAGTTCCGTCCTGGTCGGCGAGCAGAAGGTGACGTGCCTCGTCAGGTCTCTCGACCTTGCGACTACCCGCGCTGACCTGACCCTGCTGGTCAAAGTCCTTCCGCACAGAGGGGTCACTGTCCAGGGTCTGAACACCTCCATTGCAGTCGACTCCATGACCACGATCACGTCCTTCAACCTGAACAACACCGGGAACGCCAAGGATGACTTCGTTGTCAATATCGCGAACCTCGGCCTGCTGAATTCGCTCGGTTGGAATGCGGTCATCATCGACCCGATCACCCAGAACGAGACCTCGACCGTGAGCGTCGACGCGTTCGGCACCAAGGCCCTCCAGGTGAAGTACACCGCCCTGCGTGCGGACGCTGACGCAAGCGCGAGGGCGACAGTCTTCGCATACTCCAAGAACGTTACATCCGCAAGCTCCTACGGTTCGATACCCATCATACTGCCAGACTTGGTCGTGGGAAGAGGGGACCTCTCCGTCGAGAGGGACGACGTGTCCCTCGTGAATACCGCTCAGCTCCGACTGGCCACCAACATCGGCCTGCTGATAGCCTTGGTCGCTCTCGTCCTCACATTCTATATCCTGAGAAGGAGGAAGGGCTACGGCCGCGCATCGAAGGGGGGTGCCAAGAAGTGATGCGCCTCAGGTTCGTCCGCGGGCTGATCCTCGGAGTGGTCCTCGCCGCCATTTTGGCCACGCCGGGCTCCTTGCTCTCTCACTCGTCCTCGAACGCAGCCGCGTACAGCGCGATCAGCATAGTGTTCGACCACCCGGAGTTCGGGGCCACCGGTCAGACGATCCAGTGCACTGTCACCATGGACGGGGGTCCCGCGGCCGACCTCGGAGGGACGTACAACTGGTCGGCCGAGATATCCGGATCCACCAACTCCACCGGTGCGTCTATCATACCCTCGATTGGCTCGCCAATGGCGTCGGGGGTGTGGGTCGTCAACGTCACAATGCCGGGCGAAGGACCGCAGAAAGTGACGGTCGCGATAGTCGGCACCTCGACCGCGGGCACGAGCGGGGCCAAGGTCACGGTGACGAGCGAGTTCGAGATGCAGGTCGTCGTCCCGGTCCTGATAGAGGCGACGGTGACTAACACCGGCCAGGTCGACGCGAACAACGTCACCGCGAGGATATTCGCAGATGGAGTGCTCCTGTACACGCGGATACTCAACGTGACGGCAGGCTCAACGGCAACTCTGAGCTACAACTGGAGCTTCCTGAAGATCAAGAGCGGCAGGCACGTGATCACGGTCACTGTGGACGACCCGAACAACGTGGTTGAGTTCAGCAACGGGAACAACGTCTTCTCCCAGGTCGTCTACATAGGCACCCCGGGGAACCCCGCGGGGGTGGCGATCACGATCGGAATCATCATCGCGGCCGTACTCGTGGTGCTCATGTGGCTGCAGAAGCCGCTCAGGCGCCAGCAGAAGAAGCTCTGAGCCGCCGCGCGCGCTACATGCTAAGATAGAGATTTATACCGAGCACACTTCTCCCCGGCTCCAAGGATGCTTTGACATGGCGGAAGACATCATCCATGTGAACGACTCGAACTTCGATGCGACCGTGAAATCCTCCTTGAGACTCGTCGTCGACTGCTGGGCCCCGTGGTGCGGTCCCTGCCGCATGCTCGCACCCACATTCGAGGCGCTCGCGAAGGACTACAAGGGGAAGATATCCTTTGCGAAGCTGGACACCGACGAGAGCCCAAAGACCGCGATGAGCCTTTCCATCCACAGCATTCCGACGCTGCTGTTCTACAAGGAAGGCAACCAGGTCCACAGGATGACCGGGGCCCATCCGAGACAGAACATCGAGGAAGCTATCAAGAAGCACCTTTGAGCCGCGATTTCCTCAGCGCCTGCTCGAGCTTCTTCTGGAGGTTCTGTGCGGTGGTGGCGACTGCGACCTCTCCCTGGGTCTTCTCTATGAGGCTCCTCGCGACGTCCTGCTTGTGCCTCACCGGCGCTATCGCATCCGGGAGGTCGAAGCGCGCGATCGCGGAATAGATGTCCTCCATCTGCTCGAGATAGTGGTTCGCCTTCGTCATCCGGCCGGCCTTGAGCTCTTCCAAGCAAAACCGCCTTAGCTCCCCGATCGCGTCGGCGAGGCCAAGGAGGAAGGGGACGCTGGATATTCTCAGGTCCTCCGGCGAAGGGATGTCGTTCTTCTGGAGCAGCGACAGCACGATTCCGACCTCGGCGTATTCCTGGAATGCGGTCTGGACATACCCCGCGCTGGCGAGTTCGGGATGGTCCACGAGCAGGTTCGTGAGCCTGGAGGCCTCGTCCCTCAGCTCCTCCAGATCCTGCTCCCTCTTCTCCCCTCTGTGGAGCGCCCGGAGGACGCTCCCGGAAAGCCTCACGACCGCACGGGTCGACTTCAGCGCGACCTCCCGGACCTCATCCTTCTCATCCAGCTCGGACTCGATCATCGCGACGACCTTCTGAAGGTTCTTCATTCTCTCCTGCCCCTGATGGTCTCCATCCTTCTTACCTTCGCCTCGAGCATTGCGGCCTTGGCTATGTCGTGTCGGACATGTATCCTGCCCTGGACATGCCCTATTGCGTTCTCGGCGATTCTTTCCGCCTCCTCGATGCTCGCGGCGATCCCGACGATTCCGACTGACCTCGAGGACGTTGTGAGTATCTTCCCGTCCTTCTCGTTGACGTTGGCGTAGTAGATCAGCGCGCCCTCGCGCCTTATCGAGTCCTCGTCCACCTTGATCTCCATGCCCGCGATCGACTTCGTCCCGTATCCCTCTGGAACCACGTACTTGCAGACAGAGGCTTTGGGAGCGAATCTGACAGCATCGCGAGAGATGCTTCCGTCGGCCATATCCGCGCATATCGCGGCGAAGTCGCTCTCCAGAAGGGAGAGCACGTTCATCGCCTCGGGATCCCCGAAACGCGCGTTGAACTCGATGACCTTCGGGCCGTCCTTGGTGAGCATGAACTGTCCGTACATCGTCCCCCTGTATTCCGAACCGTCCTTCTTCAGCGCGGCAACGACACTGCTCATGATCGACACCGCGGAGTCGTACTCGTCCCGGAGCAGGAATGGGAGGAGGCCGTCCGCCTGAGAATACGAGCCCATGCCGCCCGTGTTGGGCCCCTGGTCGCCCTCGTATGCCCTCTTGTGGTCCTGGACCGCGGGCATGGGCACGATGTTCCTTCCGTCGCAGAAAGCCTGGATAGTGAACTCCTCGCCCACGAGCTTCTCCTCGATCACAAGCCTTGCCGAGCCGCCGATCTTCTTGGAGAATATCTCCTCCGCGTAGTTGATGACGTCCTTCTCGCTCAGCAGGTGCTCCCCAGAAACCTTGACGCCCTTGCCGCCCGTGAGTCCGATCGGCTTCACCACGACTTCCAGACCGAGGCGTCCGAGAGCCGAACGTACGGAATCGACCGAGTCCGCGATCTCGAATTTTACAGACCCTCGGATCCTGTGCTTCTCAAGCAGGCCCCTCATGAAGCTTTTCGAGGTCTCGATCATGGCGGCCGCCTTGCTCGGGCTGGCGGTCGGGATGCTCGCCTCCCTCAGGCCGTCGGAAAGCCCTGCCTCGAGGGGCGCCTCAGGCCCGATGACCGCAAGGTCGACCCGGTTCGATCTCGCGAATCCGACCACCTTCTGCACCTCGGTCTCGTCGATGAGCGCGTATGATTTCGCAGTGCGCGAGATCCCGGGGTTGCTGTTCTTCATGCAGGCGAAAACCTCTGCCCCGGATCGCGCGAGCGCCTCGACGATGGCGTGTTCGCGGGCCCCTCCCCCTACGGCCAGAACCTTCATTCTATGCGACCGCGACCGCATGAGGTTGGGGCGATAAGAAGGTTGCCAATCGGTCGTCATCCGACTGGCTGGCACACGGTGGCGAATCATTTAAAATGGCTAACCCTATCTACTTCGCCGATGAGATATCCGGGCCTCATAGGCAAGCTCCTGGAAGACGCCGGGGCCGATCTTGGGGACACCATCGAGGTCCGCAAGGGCAGGGAGACATATACCGGAGTCCTGATGCCTCATCACGAGTTCAGCGATCAATCGATCATCACTCTCAAGCTGCCGAACGGGTACAACGTCGGCGTCCGCGCAGACAAGGGCGCATCGGTCAGGATGGTTTCGAAGAAGGAGGAGAGGGCGAGGGAGAACATATCGCTCCCGCAGGACCCTACAAAGAAGGACGTCGCAGTCATATCCACGGGCGGGACCATCGCCTCCTATGTCGACTACAGGACCGGGGCGGTACATCCCGCCATATCCGCTGAGGAACTCGTGTTCTCAGCGCCGGAGCTCATGGATCTGTGCAATGTCCGGGCGAAGGTGCTGTACTCGATCCTCAGCGAGAACGTCAAGGTGACCCACTGGCAGGGGCTCGCGAATGCGGTCGCGGAGGAGCTGAATTCCGGTGCGGTCGGAGTGATCATCCCCCATGGGACGGACACGATGGGGTTCACCTCCGCGGCGCTCTCGTTCATGCTGAGGAACCTTACAGGGCCGGTGGTGTGCGTTGGGGCTCAGCGCTCGTCCGACCGGCCATCCTCCGACGCCATCATGAACCTGCTCGCTTCGACCAGGCTGTGCGTGGAGAGCGACCTGGGCGAGGTCGTCGTGCTCATGCACGGAGACACATCGGACTCCTACTCCCTTGCCCACAGGGGCACGAAGGTGAGGAAGATGCATTCCTCGAGGAGGGATGCGTTCAAGAGCATCAACGCCGACCCCGTCGCGCGTGTCGAGGGATCGATGGTCTCGTTCCTGTCCGACTACAGGCGCAGGTCCAAGGGGCCTGTCGAAGTGCTCGGGCGCATGGACGGCAACGCGAGCATGCTCCACTTCTACCCCGGCTTCGAGTCCGAGCACCTCGACCTGATCGCCGGCCGTGTAAAGGGGATCGTCATCGCCGGCACGGGCCTTGGACACGTATCGGAGGAGATCCTGGGCTCGGTCAGGCGAGCGGTCAAGAACGGCGTCCACATCTACATCACGACCCAGTGCCTCTACGGCGCCGTCAACCTGAATGTATACTCTACCGGGCGGGACATGATTGGTGCAGGTGCCGTGCCCCTCGGGGACATGCTCCCGGAGACGGCCTATGTCAAGCTGATGTGGACCTTGGGCCAGACTACGGACCCGGAGGAGGTCAGGAAGCTGATGCTCACGAACCTCGCTGGCGAGTTCACGACGAGGAGGAGTATCTGACTTGGACTACAGGTCGCTGGGGCTCAAGGTCGGCGTGGAGATTCACCAGCAGCTGAGCACCGGGAAGCTGTTCTGCGATTGCGATTCCGATCTCTCGGACGAGCATCACAAGGAGTTCCTTCGAAGGCTCAGGCCGACGCAGAGCGAGCTCGGGGAGATCGACCGTGCCGCGCTCGAGCAGGCTGAGCGGAAGCTTCAGTTCAGGTACCAGACGGTGCCGTACTCCTGCCTCGTCGAGGCCGACGAGGAGCCCCCGCACGATGCGAACACGCGAGCGATAGAGGCCGCCCTAGAGATGGCCAGCCTGCTGTCGATGACGCCCACGGACGAGATACACTTCATGCGGAAGATCGTCATCGACGGGTCCAACACGGGCGGGTTCCAGAGGACGGCGCTTGTGGCGAGGAATGGCAGTCTGGAGGTCAATGGCAAGAGGATCGGGGTGACCTCGATTTGTCTGGAGGAGGATGCCGCTAGGAAGATCGAGGAGCATGAGAGGGAGATCGTCTACCGTCTAGATCGCCTCGGGATTCCGCTCGTCGAGATATCAACGGAGCCAGATATCTCCACTCCTGAGGAGGCGAGACTCGTGGCCGAGCGCCTTGGCTCGCTCTTGAGGGCCACGAAGAAGGTCAGGCGCGGGATCGGCACCATCCGCGAGGACGTGAACATATCCATATCCGGCGGCGCGAGGGTCGAGATCAAGGGTGCGCAGGATCTCAGGCTGCTGCACGTCTATGTCGAAGAGGAGGTCAAGCGTCAGCTGGCCTTGATCGAGATGAAGGGCGTTCTAAGGGAGAGAGGGGCACGTCCGGTCAGTGCGGACATCAAGGACCTCTCGCGACTATTCCGCGAGACCAGATGCAAAGTGATCAAGACGGCCATGGAGGAGCACGGAAAGGTGTTGGCCGTGAGGCTGCCGAAGTTCGGAGGACTTCTGGGACCGACGGATCACGGGACGAAGCGTCTAGGACCCGAGATGGCGGCCCATGCGCGCGTGTCCGGAGTCAAGGGCTTGTTCCACTCCGACGAGCTACCAGGATACGGCGTCACCCTGGATGAGGTCGACCAGGTGGGGGCGGCTCTTGGCCTTGAGAGGGGCGACGCGTTCGTCCTGATCGCCGATATGGAGGCCAGAGCGAGAGCGGGATTGGTCAGGGCTGTCGACCGCGTCAACGTAGCCATTCAGGGGGTCCCGGAGGAGACCAGGGATCCGCTTCCGGACGGCCACACAGTCTACAGCCGCCCTCTGCCGGGCAAGGCCAGGATGTATCCCGAGACCGATGTGAGGCCGATACTCGTCGACGCGTCCGTCATGGAGAGCATCAGGCTGAACCTGCCTGAGCTGCCGGAGGACAAGGCGGCCAGGTTCGTCAAGGAGTTTGCGATGAGCACGGAGCAGGCGGATATGCTTGTACGCTCCGGATACGAGGACGAGTTCGAGCTTCTGGGGAAGAGTCTGGGGAACCCACAGGTGGTCGCCAGGGTCTACCTGAACACGTTCCCGGAGCTCGAGAAGACAGGCCTCGACACTTCGAGGCTGACCATCGAGACGATGCGGGAGCTCATGTCCGGGCTGAATTCGGGCGCGTTCGCCAAGGAGGCGATCCCGGAGATACTGGCGTCTGTCGTCAAACACGGGCTATCGGTCTCCAAGGCAGCTGAATCCCTCGGGATGGAGACGGTCGACCTCGGCTCTGTTCGGGCCGTATGCGAGCGCGTCGTCAGGGAGCGTGAGGGGTTCATCAGGGAGAGGGGCGAGGGCGCGCTGGGGCCCCTGATGGGGATAGTGATGAAGGAGCTCCGCGGGAAAGTGGACGGGAAGATAATCAGCGAGATTTTGCGCGAGAAGATACGACAGCTCCTGTGACCGATGGCTTGTCCTTCAATACAGACAGGAAATTCTTACAGTACTCGATCGCTGCGCCGTCGTCCAAATCCTTCTGATCGACAAAACCTTTGCAGAGCTCGCTCAGGTCGTTCGGGTTGTTGTACTTCCTGGTCCTCTGGCCATCTTCCTGTTTCTTCTCGGGCACATCTCTTTCGATGCGGGATTGAGCTAATAATACTTCGTGGGTGGTTTTCAATCCTGGAAATGTCTCGGCCAGAGCTTGTAGGTGTATATCGATTCGAAGAACTGGTGGTGTTCCTCGATCATCTCGCACTCATACTTCTCCCTGGCCGCCTTCAGGACCGACATCAGGCCGCCCACGGACGACAGGACGAGGTAGATCCTTCCGCCGGGCGCCAGGTGTTGCCAAGCCTGACCTAGGAACGCCACCGCCGTTTCCGACCCTTCTTCCCCGCCCGACCACGACTTCTCGATCCAACTGGTCGACCGCGTCTCCCCCGGGAGATAGGGCGGGTTGAAAGCGATGACGTCGAAGTAGCCAGTGACGTTCTGGAACAGGTCGCTCTGCCTGACCTTGACCGCCACACCGTTCCGTAGGGCATTCTTCCGGGTGCACTCAACGGCCTCGGGGTTGATATCCACGGCGGTTACGGACGCGCCGAGCCTCGCGGCGTGGATGGATATGAGCCCGGTCCCCGACCCGATCTCGAGGAAGCTCTGGCCAGGGGCCACCTCGATTGCCCTCAAGAGGAGATAAGAGTCATCGCTCGGGTCGTACACTTCGGGGGAAACCTCGATGTCGATGGTTCTGTCGAACTTCACGCGACCGCGTAGAGTGAAGCCGTGCTTAAGGTTTTACTAGGTGAGCGCAATCACCGGGCAGAACCAAGAGGAATGTTCCGTTGGATATCTGGGTAGTCGCAGCCTTGGCGGTCATAATCGCGAGTATCGTGTACTCCGCATGGAAGCAGACCAGCTTCTCGATCATCGCGAGCATCGCGTGCGTCGCCGTGTTCATCATCGGTCTTGTCTCGCAGGCTGAGCTCGGATTCGCCCCTCATGACCTGTTTGATGCATCCAGGGAGTACACGCTTCTTACGTCAATGTTCATGCACAAGAATTTCTCACACATATTCTTGAACCTCTTGGCGCTTGTCATGCTAGGTCTGGTTTTCGAACAGAGGATCGGGACGAGGCCATTCATCGTCCTCTATTTGATCGCAGGAGTCGTTGGCACTCTGGTCTTCGCCGCGGTCAGGTGGAACGGGATCATTCCCGTTGTCGGCGCGTCTGGTGCGATTAGCGGGATCCTCGGAGGGTTTGCCCGACTGTATCCAAACGAGAAGATGATAATCTTTCCATTCCCGGTGCCGATGTCGATCTGGACGGTAGTCCTGGCCTTTCTGGTTCTGCAAATCGTGATCTTGTTCAGCATAGAGGAGGTTGCCATTGAGTCCCACCTGGGCGGTCTGGCCGCAGGCATCCTCCTCGCACCCTTCATCGTCCGACTTCCGCTTGGGCAGAGGAAACCGGCTAGGAGAACACAGACGCTATCCGTCGGTCAGATCCGAAGGCTCGCAACAACGCCTCAGCTTAGGTCCATGCTCGAGCGAATCGAGAAAGAGGAGGTGGCGGATGTGAGGGGCGCCTGGCTCGAGCACTTCCTATCGATAGCCAAGTGCCCGCAATGTGGCTCGCGGCTGAAGGTTGAGAACGGGACGATAACCTGCGAGAAGGGACACATCGTATGAGTGGATGCGCTCCCCTTCCAATCGTTCGGATGGTCCGTTCCGGGACACTCGTTCGCGACGGCCAGATTGTGAAGACAGCCTCCTCGACGGTCTCGCTGATCGAGCTCGGGAAGCACAGGATAGTCGTGGATTCTGGGGCCTTCGACGAACGGGAGATGCTCCGCGAGGCATTCGAAGCCATGGGCGTGCTAGTGGAGAGTGTTGAAGTGGTCGTGAACACCCATCTCCACCGCGATCATGTCGGTGGGAACGACCTGTTCGAGAATGCGAGGCTGTATGCTCATGAACTCGAGGATCCGCCGATTGGCACGACTAGGCTCTCAGGCGAGATCACGCTCTTCCCCGGGGTCGTCGTAGTCCCGACTCCGGGGCATTCGAAGGGAAGCATGTCTGTCTTCGTAGAGGGGCGACAAAGGTACGCATTGTGCGGGGACGCCCTGCCGACGAAGGGCAACTACGAGAACCACGTCCCACCCTTCATCAACATCGACCCGAAGCTTGCTCTCAGGAGCTTGGACGAGATCATCGCGTGGGCGGACGTTGTGATCCCTGGCCACGATGCGCTTTTCGAAATTCAGCGGAAGAGGTAATAAGGCACATGAGCGCAATCACAGGATTCGACGATGACCCTTCCCACTTCTATATTGATTGAGTGTCCGATCTGTCGCGCGGAGACCCTACACGAGGTGCTGTCGGGGAGACTGGGCGGCAGGGCGGAGGCCGTGCTGGACTCCACCGTGAAATGCAGGGCCTGCGGTCATGTGCACCATGCGGTACTCAAGGTGGAGAAGCCCATCGAAGTCCCGGTCGTGGTCAGCTGGCTTGACAAGTCTCACAGGACCGCGATCGCGCTTGGGCCGGACGAGGTGATGGCACTCGATGACGAGATCATGTGTGGCGAGGACCCCGTGCTGGTCACTTCCATCGAATCCAATGGCGCCCGTGTCCGTCAGGCAAAGGCAAGGGACATCACGACCATCTGGGGGAAGCGGTTCGACAAGGTGAAGGTACCTTTCTCCGTGAGCCACTTGGGGAGGAGCTACTCGGACCATATTCTCGCGGTGCCAGACGAGGAGTTCTTCATTGGGGACATCCTCAAGGTCGGGAAGAACGAGGTGGTGATTCACTCGATAAAGGTGAAGGACAAGTCGCTCAGGACGGGAGGGGCGTGCGCCAGGGATATCGTCCGAGTCTACGCCAACATAGTCCGAAGGACTAGCCACTGAACGAACAATGCAGCCGTCAGACTTTTCCCTACCCGTTGCCTTCTACCACCGATGATCTTCCTCGAGGACGAGCGAAAGAGGCTCGTCGAGAGCCTGAAGCGTCGCGGATACGTTACGAGCAAGGCGGTCGAGGAGGCGATGCTTCGGGTGCTACGCGAGGAGTTTCTCCCGGAGGATCTCCGCAACGAGGCGTACGTCGACTCGCCGCTCCCTATCGGTGAGGGCCAGACGATATCCGCGCCTCACATGGTAGCCATAATGGCGGAGAGCCTCGACCTTAGTCCAGGCCATAAGGTCCTGGAGGTCGGTGGGGGATCAGGTTATCACGCCGCGGTCTGCGCCGAGATAGTCGCCCCTGACGGCCATGTCTGGACGATCGAGCGGATCGCCTCGCTCGCGTCTTTCGCCGAGAGGAATCTCAAGAAGGCCGGGTACTCCGAACTCGTGACGGTCATTTTCGGAGACGGCTCCAGGGGCTTCTCTGACCAGGCACCGTTCGACCGCATATTCGTCGCCGCGGGCGCGCCAGACATCCCCAAACCATTGACGGACCAGCTGAAGGACGGCGGGAAACTTCTCGTCCCCGTCGGTGGGAGGTATTACCAGGACTTGATCCGGGTCACGCGCAAGGGGTCGAAGTTGACGAAGGAGAACCTCGGGGGGTGCGTCTTCGTACCGCTAGTTGGGGAACACGGTTATCAGGAATTCAAGCCGGGCCCGATCAGAGATACTTCAGAAGCGTGGTGAGGTCCCCGTCCTCCACGACCTGTTTCGCGCGTGAGCGCACAAAGTTGTCGGATGGGTGGAACGCGATGCTACTGCCCGTGCGCTCGAACATCGTGACGTCGTATCTTGAGTTCCCGACGCTGACGGTGTCGTTCAGTGCAACCTCGAGCGTCCTCGCCGCACTGACCACCGCCTCCCCCTTGTCCATGAGTCTGACATTGAGTATTCCCTCACCAGTCAGTTTCCCAGACGGTAGTTTCCCCAGCCCATTCGCGAGATGGAGGTCGATGCCGCACTCTCTGGATATCCTCTCAGCGAGGAGGTCTATCCCTGCGGAGACGATGGCGGACTTGTAGCCTCTGGTCCTCAGCTCCGAGACCGTCTCCTTCGCGCCTCGCATCAGCGGTACGTCTCCGAGGATCTTCGAGATCTTGCCCTCATCTACATCTGGGTCCTTCTCCCTCCAGAGAGCTATGTCTCGTCTGATGAACTCCAGGTCGTCAATCTCCCCGCGGAGGTATGCGTAGAGCGAATGGTCGTTGTTCACCCCGAACCGCCGGTGGACGAAAACCCAAGAGCTCTCGATGTCTGCTAGCACTCCGTCCATGTCGAACACGACTAATCTGGACACGGCCCCCGCGATGGTGGAAAGCTTATTAGAACATTGCCGTCATCAGGCCCGCTGTATGATAACGCTCGTGGGCGTCGGCCACGTGTTCGAAATCGCAGAACAGGTGAAGGACATCATCAGGTCGCGCCACCCGGAGATCGTGTGCTTGGAACTCGACTCAGGCAGGTATATGGCCCTGATGAGCAAGACCACGTCCAAATCCGTCCCCATCCAGTACCGCCTCCTCGCGTACTTCCAGAAACGTATGGCGGAGAAGTTCGGGACAGAGGTCGGCGACGAGATGATGGCAGCAGCGCAGGCGGCTCAGGAGGTCGGTGCGGGGATAGCGCTTATCGACGTAGATGCCAACAGGATGTTCGCACAGCTCTGGAAGCGGATGACCTTCAAGGAGAGAGTGAACCTCCTTGGAGGAGCATTCTTCGGCCTATTCATACCGAAGGAGAGGGTGGAGAAGGAGATCGACCAGTACGAGCAGAACTCGGACGAGTACATCAAGAACCTGGGAGGGAGCTTCCCGACCATCAAGGAGGTGCTGATAGACGACAGGGACAAGCACATGGCCAAACAGCTCGTAGCTCTGTCACAGCAGCACAAGAACATCGTCGCCATCGTCGGAGACGGGCACGTGCCGGGAATGATCGGTGCTCTGGATGGCGTCGAGGTCGAGATCGTGAGATTGAAAGACCTTAGGAGCGGGACCCCCGCCTCCCCGCCATCTCAAGGGCCAGAGCACACAGTGACTTACTGGTATCACTACAGGTGACGCTGGACTTGAGTGTGAAGGGAGTGCCCGTGAGAGGACAAAGCTCGAATCCGTCTACGGGTTCAGGTAGCTACTTCGGCCCCACAAAAGGATTTAGAACCCAGAGACGTTACGCTCAGTCCGCCTGGTGTTACGGTGAAGGTAAGGCTGCTCAACTACACGAAGAACCCGGACCTGATTTGCGCGGCCGCGGCCCAATCGTGTTACTCGGAGAAGGGCGCCTCGGAGTTGTTCGAGACGACGACGGACGACCGCGCGAAGAAGATGATCAAAAAGGTCGTTGGTATGGGCCACCTTTCCACTGTCGAACACGCATACTTCACGTTCAGTATCGAGGGAGTGTCCAGGGCGCTGACGCACCAGCTCGTGCGGCATAGGGTGGCGTCATACTCCCAGCAGAGCCAAAGGTACGTCAAGATGGACAAAGCAAACTATGTGACACCCGCGTCAATCGCGCGCGACCCCAAGATGAAGGACATGTACGACAGGCTCATGCAGGATTCCTGGCGGGCTTACAGGGAGCTCGCGCAGAAGGTCCCGAAGGAGGACGCGCGCTACGTGCTCCCCAATGCGGCGCACACGAACATAACGGTCACGATGAACGCGCGGGAGCTGTGGCACTTCTTCAACCTCAGATGCTGCAGGAGGGCCCAATGGGAGATCCGAATAATGGCCTGGAAGATGCTGGCGGAGGCGAAGAAGGTCGCACCAATCCTCTTCGAGAACGCTGGTCCCGGATGCTTCAGAGGTCCGTGCCCCGAGGGTGAGTATGCTTGCGGGAAGCCATACAAGAAGGGCGAGATACCCTCCGAGGAGGGTATCGTCGCCGAGAGCCTTGAGTCCGAATCCAAGTGAGTTCGCTCACTTGGGAGGGCTCTTCTCGTAGGCTTTGACTATCTCATTCCCCTGCTTCAGGACGTCCGCGTCGAGCGAAGGCACCTTGTGTTCTTTCAAGATCCTCTTGACGACCTCGTGAGCTGCCTCCAGGACTTTGTCGGGGCTCTGGGTAGAGTAGATCAGTTCGGCCAACTTCGATCGGTCGTGTATCTGTTTCCTGAAGTTGGCGAGGGTGTGCGGCTGCGATACGAAAGTATTGCCGTGGCCCACGGCCTTCGTGAGATCCAGCGCGGCCTCCTTCTCGCTGATTTCGAAGCCCCGCATGTACATCCTGAAGTCCTCCCAGACGGTCGCGTCCAGCACTATTTCCTCGAGCGAGCAGCCGTTGTCCAAATCGAGGTCCCCGATGCCGGAACAGAGGTCCGTCCCGTTCAGAGTGGACATGAGAATCGATGAAGCGGTTCCGAAATGCAGCGGGCTGCCGGTCCTGCGGAACTCGACCCCGAGCACCCCCGTCATCTTCGGCAGACTGTACCTGGCCGCCATCTGGCCTAGCGCCGCCGAGATCATCGGCGTCTCTGCGCCCTTGTATCCGATGCTGCCTGACCTTGGGTCCATGAGTGTCGCCTCAGCGCTGTATATCTGAGGAGCTCCTGGTGCAGCGGTCTGAGTGATGACGAGGCTGGCTAGATTCTCCGCGTTCGAGTTGACTATGGTCCCTGCTGCAGTGACTGGAGAGGTGGCCCCGCCAATAGACATCGACATTGATATCACTGGCACGCCGGCCCTTGCGTACTCGCATTGCGCCTCGACTGCACCCTTCTCAAAATACAGGGGCGCGATGATACAGCTCAAGACTGTGAATGTCGGCCGCTTTTTGAGCTGCTCCTTCCCCCCGGCGATCAGAGCCCCGAGCTCGATTTGCGCTTTCGCGTCCGGAATCCCTACCGTGCCGGACCCCGCTGAACCGTGTATCGGCTTGACGGTGTTCTGGAAGCTGGTCCAGAGTTCGTGTACGAATCCAGAGTGAGGGGGTACGTCCCTCACGGTCACGAGCGGCCAGATGGCGTCAATTGACGGTAGTCCATCGGCAAGTCTCGTGATCGTCGCAAGATCTTCTCTCGTCGCCTCTCTGTGCTTCTTGGTCTCATAGTCCTCGATCCATGACACCAGTCCGCCGAGGGACGCGTACGGCCAAGTGGTGGCGGGGAGCTTGATGTCGTGCTTCGAATCCCTTGACGCGATCGTGAAGCTCTTGGGCGCCTTCTTCAAGGCATCCTTGATCATCGATTCGCCCAGCTTCACGATCTCGCTCTTCTGGTCTACCGTCGCTCCCGCATTCGCGAGCATCTTCAGGACGGGTTGCGAATGCACCTTTACGCCGATGGTCCCGAGGACCTTCAGGCTCAGTTCGTGTACCTTCTCCTCCTCGTCCTTGCTCAGGAATTTCAGTCTCGCGACAGCCATGTTCTTCCTCCCAGGCTTAGCCGGCGCGCCCCTAATGCCCTTCTCCATCATAAGGCTTCCACAACGAAATCGACTTCGGCCAGATGCCTTGTCACGAGTCGAACATCTTGCAGGTGCCAGTCCACAAACCATATATAGGCCATTCCCCTTCCGAAGCCCAAACCAGTGAGGTGAACCCATGGGAAACATCAGACCGACATACATCAAGAGGGTCGCAATCGAGTTGGTCGAGAGGTTCCCAGAGCAGTTCACCGCCGACTACCAGCACAACAAGCAGATGGTGTCGAAGCTCACCGATGTCCGCTCTGTATCGATGAGGAACAAGATCGCGGGCTACGTGACAAGATACCGGACGCACTATGAGTCGTAGTCCGCGGGCCTCCCTGTCATTCGTCCTGGTTCCATTCCTGACGAACTCGGAAGGCGCCCCTCCATCGATCAATATTATTATTCGATGACGATTGTATAAATACCTCCGGAGCGATGACCGCCCGGAGCGAGCCAGGAAAGAACATGCAACCTGCCGTTGAGACGCGATCCCTTACGAGGGTGTTCCACCCCAAGAAGAAGAAAGAGGGCAAGTCAGTGACGGCCCTCGACGGGGTGGATCTCAAGATCAACCGGGGTGAACTCTTCGGGCTTCTTGGACCCAACGGCGCTGGAAAGACCACGCTGCTGAAGATACTCAGTACGCTGCTCCTCCCAACTACGGGCAAGGCCTTCGTCGCCGGCTACGACGTCGAGAAGGACTTCGTCGCCGTCAGGAAGAGGATCAACATGATCTCCGGCGGCGAGATCTCGGGGTACGGCCTGCTCACGGTCCGGGAGAACCTGTGGATGTTCTCGCAGTTCTACGGCATCAAGAGCGCCGAGGCCTTCAGTCGAATCGACGAGATGCTCGATCTGTTCGGAATGGCCGACAAGAAGAACGAGAAGGTGAGGACGCTCTCGACGGGGCAGAGGCAGAAGATGAATGTCATCAGGGGGTTCGTCACGGACCCAGAGATCATATTCCTCGACGAGCCGACCCTCGGGCTCGACGTGAACGCGAGCCGGGTCATCAGGGAGTACATTGTCGACTGGGTCAGGAAGAAGGACGGGGACAAGACGGTCCTGCTCACGACACACTACATGGCCGAGGCGGACGAGCTCTGTGACAGGATCGCGATAATCGACGGGGGAAGGATACTCGCGTGCGACACTCCAGAGAACCTGAAGAAGCTCGTGAGGATGAACCGGACCTTCAAGCTCGACGTCACTTTCATGAAGGACAAGAGCTCGCTCGGCTCCATCAAGGGTGTAGACAACTTCACTTACTTCGACGACTCCGAGAAGGAACTCACGAGCCTGAAATTCGTCCTGTCGGACGAGGCGGCCGTGTCGGACATCGTCTCGCTCGTGCTCGGCAGGGGCGCAAAGATAGTCTCGCTTCAGAAGACAGAGCCGACGCTGGAGGATGTCTTCATCAAGATGGTGGGGAAGGGATTCGAGTGACCGAGACCTGGCTGCTCAGGAACCTCAGGGCGGTGCGAGGGAGAGCATACCCCCGGATCGTCGGCGCGAACCGAGAGCCCAGCTGGGTGTTCTTCGACATCGTCCTCCCCCTGCTGACCGTGGCAGCGTACGCGTACATCTACAAGTTCATGGATGCGCCGAAGGAGTTCGTCGGGTTCGTCATCCTCGGCGGCGCCATGACCGCATTCTGGCTGAACATCCTTTGGAGCATGGCTTCGCAGCTCTACTGGGAGAAGGAGACAGGCAACCTGTCCCTGTTCATGATGGCCCCGATCTCCAGAATGTCGATCCTTGCAGGGATGGCGGTCGGCGGACTGTTCTTCACGACCCTCAGGGCGGCTTCGACAATGATCATCGGGATTGTGGTCTTCGGCATCACCCTTAGCCTATCGGATCCGTTGATGCTGATCCTGGTCTTCATCGTGACAATGATAGCCCTATACGGGATGGGCATGATGTTCGCGTCGCTCTATCTCGTGTTCGGGCGCGAGGCGTATCACGTGTCGAACCTGATGACCGAGCCGATCTACCTCGCGTCCGGGTTCTACTTCCCCGTGAAGGCCCTCGGGTTCTGGGCGGCAGCTGGGGCATCGATCATCCCCATAACCCTGGGGCTGGACGCCCTCCGACAGCTCTTCTATCCTCTCACGGGGGAACAGTACCAGTTCCTCCCCGTAACCGTCGAGGTGGCGATCCTCGCAGTCCTGTGCGTCATGTTCATCGGCCTGTCTAAGCTCTCGCTCGACTATATGGAGAAGCTCGGGAAGTCAACGGGGAGGCTGACCCTCAGATGGCAATGAGGAACGACCTGCGGACCTTCAAGAACGCGGCCTGGCTCGGTTGGCAGATGGAGGCGAACTGGACGGACCCGTTCCTCTTCGCCACGTATTCCGTCGTTAAGCCGCTCGCGGGCACGCTCATCCTTGTCTTCATGTACCTGGTGATCACGAGCGGGGAAACCGGGGTGGCATTCTTCTCATTCATGTATGTGGGGAACGCGTTGTACATGTACGTGGCCGAGGTGCTGTTCGGCGTCACATGGGTGATCCATGACGACCGGGAGCACTACATGACTCTCAAACAGGTGTACATCGCGCCGATCAACTTCCACACGTACATCTTCGGCAGGGCGGCGGTGAAGATCGCCATCACAACTGTCGGCGTGCTCCTCACACTAGTGTTCGGGGTCCTCGTACTCGGAGTTGACATTGACGTTAGCGCCATTGACTGGCCGGTCCTGCTCGCATCGCTGGCGCTCGGCCTCGCCTGCCTATGCATAATGGGGTTGGCCCTCGGAGGGATTTCGTTCTTGACCGCGAAGCACGGGGAGGGGATAAACGAAGGTGTCGCAGGCGTGTTCTATGTTCTTTCCGGGGTCGTGTTCCCGATCACGATCCTTCCTGGCTGGGCGCAGGGCGTCTCGAAGCTGTTGCCGGTGACGTACTGGATGGAAGGCGTCCGCCGGGGGCTCGAGCCTGAGGTTGTGGCGAGCCTCGGAGGAACCACGGGCATGGCCGGGTTCAGCGACCTGACATTGATGGCCATTCTGGCGATCTCGTCCGCGATCTTCCTGTTCATCTCCCTCGGCGTCTTCAGGGCTGCGGACCGGGCTGCGCGCAGGAAGGGGAAGATCGACTGGACGACTGCCTACTGACGTCGGGTGCCGACATGGTAGGCTTTTTCTACCGTCGGTTTCATGGAGGGGCCGCCAAAGCCCGAGTGGGGTAGCTTGGATATCCTAGAAGCCTGCGGAGCTTCGGACCTGGGTTCGAATCCCAGCTCGGGCGCCTACCCCTTTCTCACGCGGTCGATGACCTTCTGCATGTCGGCTGACTCGCGCTTCGTCGTCACCGGCTTCATGCCCTTGAGGATCCTGACGACCTCGGCCTTCGCCTTGAGTAGCAAGTCGCCTCTGGCCCTCGGCTGCCCTCTGGTTGAAAGGAGCGCCTCCGGATTCCTGGTGATCGAGAATTCCTTCTTGAAGCTCGTCGCCGTGTGCCTCTTGTTCAGGAAGCTGTTGTCGAGTGCCCCCGCAGCGATGGTCTCGAAAGAGATCGTGGCTGCGTCCGCGGAAAATTCCCTGATGAACTCTTTGGCCGCGTCCCAGACCCACGCGTCAACAATAAGCAGTTCGTAGGATGCACCCGCAGCCTGGTCCACTCCACCGAACCCAGACGAGAGGTCAGATGGAACGATGGCCTGTGGAAGCATGTACGGGACACCTTCCCGGACGCGTCCGAGACTCAACGCAGTGTCCTCGAGAGAGACTGCGGCCACCTGCACCGGCAGCCCGTAGTGCCTCCCCATCTGTCCGGCGGCCGTCCTAACGAGGACTGCCTCCAGGGTCTCGTAATCTATCGAGCCCGTGCGCAGGTCCCCCGTGCAGGAGTCGCTGCTGTAGATGAAGGGCGAGCGCTTCTTCGCCACCTGGCATACGGTCAGGCTCGCGAGGTTCTCGGCGTTGACCTCCGCCACCGTCCCGGAGATGGTTGCGGGCGAGGTGAGGCCTGCGACCGCCGCGCTCATCGATGCGATGGGAATCCCGGCCTTGGCGAGCTCGACCTGAGCCTCGATGAGGTCCTTCTCGAACGTGAGCGGTGATATGGGGCATTGAACGGCCGAGAAGATCGGATGCTTCGCGAGGTTCTCCTCTCCGTCCGTGAGGGTCGACGCGAGCTCGATCATGAGCTTCGCCTCCTTTGCGTCCATCGCGCCACCTTCGTAGTGCTTCCTCGAGTATTCGAGCGCGGCCTTGAGCTCCGCAAGGCCTTTGACCTGGGTGGGCTGCTCGATCGCGCCCACCATGTTCCATGTGAGGTCGACGGCTGGAAGCGTCTCCGAGATTGCAGCGAATTGCCGAACGGATTCCACGGTAGGTTGGGTCATCGCTCCAGTGAGCATGTCCTTGATGTAGATCCCTTCCCCGCCGTTGGCGCAGTACAGCCGTTCCCCAGGCAGCTTCAGGTCGCCCCCGTCCGCCCTCGAGGCGAGGGTCACGGATTTCGGCGCGCTGCTCAGGGCCGCCTTCACCATTTCCCTAGGAATGAGCACTCGGCCCTTCTTCTCAGAGGCCTGCGCGCCCGCTGAGATGAGCATCTTGGCCACGAACGCGCTGTGCATCGCGACGCCTACTTCCTCCAGAATCCTCAGGGAGGTCTCGTGTATTCTCTTGATCTCGTCCTGTGAAAGGAACTGAAGGGTGGCCCTGGCCATGGTGTCGACTCCGGGGGGTACTGGCCTTAAGGATGACCTGGGTAAGTACTTCTAGGTTTTGGCTGTGGGACCACGCCCCGTGGCTGGTCACCAATGGTCAAATATGTGCCCCACAATCAGGGGTCGGAACAGGTGTCCAGGCATGGTCAAACAGGACCTCGAGCAGGTGAGGAAGGAGCTGGTCGGCGCGCTCGGCGAGGCCAAGGTCCTGTGGAAGCGTGCGGACCTGATTCCCTACGCGAAGGATACGTACCGCATCAGGTTCGACGAGGAGTACAGGTACGTTCCGGACATGGCCGTGTTCCCCGAGACGACTGCTGATGTGCACGCGGTCGTCAGGATAGCCTCGGCCCACAAGATCCCGCTCATCCCCAAGGGCGGGGGGTCGAACAGGACGGGGATGCTCGTCCCGATCCACGGCGGGATCGTCGTCGACACGATCCGGATGAACAAGGTGCTCGAGGTCAGCGTCCCGAACCTGTATGTGACGGTCCAGACCGGAATCACGCTCAAGGAGCTAGACGAGCAGCTCGAACCGCACGGGCTGATACTCACGCAGGAGCAAGGATCGTACAAGGTCGCGACCGTCGGAGGTTCGATATCCACTGCGGGGTTCAGCAGGAAGCACCAGAAGTACGGGACTATCTCGGACCGCGTGATGTCCCTCGAAGTAGTGCTCGCGAACGGCGATGTTCTTAGGACTGGCCCGAAGGTCCTGTACACATCCACTGGCTACCGGCTGAGCCAGCTGTTCATCGGCGCAGAGGGCACGCTCGGAATAATCACTGAGGCGACTCTTCGGGTCGAACCCATCCCGGAGAAGCGCGGGCTGATGCTCGCCTTCTACGACGATTTCTGGAAGGCGAACGATGCGGCGCTCAGGGTGATGAGCACTCCGGTGGGGTTCGTCGGCGGGGAGGCCTACGGCATCGAGGAAAGCGCCAAGATCGGCGCGCCGAAGGGCAAGGAGGGCCTGTTCTACCTGGCCTTTGAAGGGACCGGCGGCGAGGTCGACGCCCAGATGTCCTATGTGAGGAAGCTGATCGAGGAGACGGGCGGCGTCCTCGCGCCTGACGAGATCGCGTCGAAGTTCATCGACAGGTACACCTCCCAGTGGTGCGGAGCCAGGGCCGTCACCGGTTTCGAGGACGCACTCACGACCTATGTCCCTGTCGAGAAGATGGTGGAGTTCTACGACAAGCTGTGGAACCACATCATGCCGAAGTACGGCACCCGAAACGTACCGGGGGAAAAGTATTCTCTAGATGTCGGCAGGTACAGGATCATGGCCGGGCGGTTCCTGATCCCCATCGGCGAGAACGGGTGGGAAAGATATCAGAAGATCCTTCGGGAGATTGCGGAGCTGGCGACGGGTTTGGGCGGGTCGATCTCGAGCTGTCACGGCGTCGGCATCGAGCACATAGACAATCTCGAGCTCGAGTATTCTGATGTGGCCCTCGACACCATGAGGGCGATCAAGAAGGTGTTCGATCCCCTGAACATCATGAACCCCGGGAAGAAGATCCCGGCCAGGAGATCGGTACCATGAAGTCCGTCTGGAAAGGGGCGGTCGAGAGGTTCGTCCTCAACCATATCGAGCGGATGGGCCACGAGGAGCTTGGGCAGTGGCTGGAAGGCAATCGGAATCTCGCATCTGAGATGGAGTCGACCCTGTGGTCCCTGCGCGGGCACAAGGAAACGATTTTGAGGGAGCTGAACGCGCTATCCCCTGCTGAGATATTCGATGTGTACCAGAAGGAACGCCCCGGGAATAGGATCAAGAACAAGGCCAAGGCGATTGTCAGGATAGGCAAGGAACTCGAGGCGATGAAGAGCTACCTGATGACGCTATGATGTCGGAGCGGAACTCCGATTTCGGACGCTGGTTATTGGGTACTGGCAACCCACATTCTGAGCGGCCGTGTACGGCCAAAACGGTTATTATCGGGTACAGGTTTGGTCAACCCGAGGCGTCATGGCGGGCAGCTCAACTTCCCATAAGAAATCGGGCAAGCATCCCTCTCACGATTTCGAGATGTCAGACTGGAAGGAGGCATACAAGGACAAGATACGAAGCCCCGAAGAGGCAGTCTCGACCATCAGACGCGGGGACAAGGTCTTCATCGGTTCCGGCGCGGCCGAGCCGCAGATCCTGGTGAAGGCGCTGATCGAGGGAGCTGGCAGGCTCGCGGACACTCGCATCATGCACATCATGACGCTCGGTGTCGCCCCGTATACCGAGGAGAAATTTACGGACCAGTTCCGGCACAACGCATTCTTCATAGGAGCGAACACTCGACAAGCGGTCGCGGAGGGCCGGGCGGACTACACCCCCGTCTTCCTGTCGGAGATACCCCCTCTGTTCAGGTCGGGCCAGATACCGATCGATGTCGCGCTCATACAGGTCTCACCGCCCGACAAGCACGGTTTCTGCAGCTACGGCGTCTCGACGGACGTCGTAAAGTCTGGCTCGGAATCGGCAACGAAGGTCATCGCCGAGGTAAACGAGCAGATGCCCCGTGCGCTCGGGGACTGCTTCATCCACATGGACGACCTGGAACATGTCGCGCCTGTGGACGTACCACTCCTGTACTCGAAGCGCGAGCGGGCAGACGATGTCGCGAGAAGGATCGGCAAGAACATCGCGAACCTGATCGAGGACGGCTCGACGCTCCAGATGGGCATCGGGACGATCCCAGACTCCGTCCTCCACTACCTCACGGAGAAGAAGGACCTGGGGATTCACACCGAGATGTTCTCCGACGGGTTCATGGAGCTCGTCGAGAAGGACGTCATCAACAACCGCAAGAAGACGATCCATGCCGGGAAGACGGTGGCCTCGTTTTGCATTGGCGGGAAGGCTCTCTACGATTACATTGACAACAACCCGGCGATTGAGTTCCACCCGACCGAGTACACGAACGACCCGTTCATCATCGCGAGGAACGACAACATGGTCGCGATAAACTCGGCGATCGAGGTCGACCTCACGGGCCAGGTGTGCGCTGATTCGCTCGGCGCGATGTTCTACTCGGGCATCGGGGGCCAGCTGGATTTCATTCGGGGCGCGGCCCGCTCCAAGGGCGGCAAGCCGATCATCGCGATGCCGTCGACAGCGAAGAACGACACGGTCTCCAGGATATCGGTCAACCTCAAGGAGGGCGCGGGAGTCGTGACCACCCGAGGCGATGTGCACTATGTGGTCACCGAATGGGGCGCAGCGTACCTCCATGGGAAGAACATCAGGGAGCGCGCGATGGCGCTCATCAGTATCGCCCACCCGAAGTTCCGCGCGAAGCTTTTGGAGGGCGCGAAGAAGCTCAATTATGTGTACAAGGACCAGATGCTCTCGCCGGAGTCGGTCGTGTATCCTGAGGACCTCGAGCTGCCGATGACCACGAAGGACGGGACCGAGCTCCAGGTCAGGCCGGTCATGCCGACGGACGAGGAGATGTTCAGCGACATGTTCTACGACCTGAGCGACCAGACGATCATCAACAGGTTCTTCAGCATGCTGAAGTCAATGCCCCACAGGAAGCTCCAGCAGTTCTGCTGCATCGACTACAACACCGAGATGACGCTCGTAGCGATCACGAAGGAGGGTCCGAGGCAGAAGATCGTCGGGGTCGGGAGCTACTACCTCAATCCGGCGACCCACAGGGCCGAGATCGCGTTCCTGGTGGCTGATGCGTGGCAGGGGAAGGGCATCGGGACGTTCCTCATGCGCGCGCTCGTGCGCATTGCCAAGGTGAAGAACATCAAGGGCTTCACTGCCGAGGTCATGAGGGACAATGTGGCCATGATCGCGCTCATGCACAAGGCCGGGGTCGTCCCGAAGTCGAAGCCGGTCGACGGGTCGTACCTGTTCACGATGGATTTCTAACGACTTCGAACAGGTTCTCTGTCAGGATTATCTACCCCTTAGCTCATCCACGCGCAGAGGTGGTTGATTGTTACTAGGAGCCCACGTCTCAATCGCGGGTGGAGTGGAGACCGCACCGGAGAGGGCGAAGAAGCTCACATGCGACTGCATGCAGATATTCTCGAAGAATCAGCAACAGTGGAAGGCGAAACCAATAACCATCGAGCAGGCCGACCTCTTCAAGGAGAACTGCACGAAGTACGGAGTCGCCGAGACCGTCATCCATGACTCGTACCTGATCAACCTTGGAAGTCCCGACAAAGCCCTCTTGAAACAGTCAAGAGAGGCATTCTTGGATGAGATGGTGAGGGCACAGCATCTTGGGGTTAGATATCTCGCATTTCATCCGGGGTCGCACAGTGGCTCTGGAGAATCAGAAGGACTTAAGAAGATCGCGGAATCGATGAACTGGGTCCGCTCGGAGTTTGGCGGCGGGACGGTCCAGCTCCTGCTCGAGAACACCGCGGGCCAGGGATCGGCCCTGGGGTACTCCTTCGAGCACCTCGCGAAGATCATAGGCATGCAGGAGGACCAGAAGAATGTGGGAGTGTGCTTCGACACGGCGCACGCGTATGCCGCGGGCTACGATCTCAAGACGAAACAGGGCTACGCGAAGACCATGGGCATGTTCGACGATATTGTCGGGCTCGAGTATCTGAAGGCCGGCCATCTCAACGACTGCAAGAGCGCATTCGGCTCCCGAGTGGATCGCCACGAGCAAATCGGGAAGGGCAACCTGGGGCTCGAAGGCTTCAGGAACCTGATGAACGACAAGAGATTGGCTCGAGTCCCGCTGAACTTGGAGACCCCCGCTGGCGACGAGAAGTACAAGCAGGAGCTGAAGCTCCTAAGATCCCTGATCAAGAAATAGACAGACCTGCCTGCTCCGCGACCGTCACATCCCCAGGTGGAAGGATGCTCTGGATCTCCTCTATGGGGACCTCGAATGCGTCCGCGAGCCTCTTCGCGAAGTCGTTCTTGTCCGTATCGCCGGGCCTTATCACGACGTACCTTCTCGAGTGCTTCTTGACCGCGCTAACGGGCGCGCACATGATCTTCCGGTGCCCCTCGTGCTCGATTTCGCCGACGCCCAGTTGAATCTCCAACTTCCCCGAGTAGTTCCTCTTGCCGCGAATCACGAAGGCCCCTTTGGCAAGATACTCGCCGCTCTGCGGAGTCTTGCTGACCTGCTCCGGAAGGACCCAGTAGCCGGCTGCGGAGCCTATCTTGGAAGTCCATGCCTTTGAGGTCGCGACGGCGTATTCGCACGCCTCGTGGAGGGTCTTCTCGGTCACGCCTTCGCGCATCTTTACCACGACGCTCGGGGCACCGTGGACGTCGGCATGAGCGTATCTGTCCCCGGCCTCCAGGTGCTTCTTCACGAGGAGGTCGTTCGACCTCGCGTCTTTGCCGCCGAGGACGATCGCACCCTCGCTCGAGATGAACCATCTGAAGCGCTCAAACCAGAACTTCTTCGTGGGGATCCTTCTTCTTGCGGCTTGCTCCGGAATGGCCGAGTGCTCTCGTGCATGTCCGTCGAGAGCCTTCTTCGCTTCCATCAATGCTATGAGGACTCCGTCGAGCTTCCGCCTCGCTCTCTTTGCCTCCTCGTAGTATCTCTGGGCATTTGATTCGACGGTCCCCCGGATGTCGAGCACCACCTCCTTGCCCTTCAGATTCAACTTGAGCAACGAGTCCTTGGACGAAAACGAGATGAAGCCCGGGATCTCCTTCAGGTCCTTCCCTTCAAGTTGAACCTCCTTGGCCTCCGCGACGACCTTTGCGACATCGAGGTAGCTAGCGAACAGGAAATCCCCGAGCTCTTGTGTCCTCCCCACCTCCTCCTGGAGCTTGATCACCGCCGCCTCCTGCTGCGAGAGCTTGCGCTTCAGGCGCTCGACCTCAAGCACTGATTCCTTCGGCTTCTTCTCCACAGGCGGGGGAAGGCGCGGTATGTAGCTCTCCACAGCTTCGGAGTAGGATTCGTGCTCCTCGATCTCAAGGTCGCGATAGGTGACCATCTTCACGGGCGTAACGTCCTCGGGGACGGCGAACTTGTGATAGACGTATCCTTTCCCTGAGCGTTCAATCTCATCCCTGAGACCTCGAATGGCATCGAGCACATTTTCGGCGTCTTCCGTGTCAAGTTCCCGGGCCTTCTTCTTCTTGTCCAGCCCGGTGCGGGCGCAGACCTCCTCGGCGTATCTGCCGCCCATGTTCAGCTTGGTCGCGAGGGTCCTTACGATGTCGGTGTCGGATGCCCAGACCAGGGAGAGCAGGTCCTCGTTCGACATGAGCATTGGGTCAGGTACTGGAGGAGGGAACAAGAATGGCTTCCTGGCCCTGACATCACGGTGCTTCCATGTATGGCTCGTCAGGGGCTGGACGATCGTGCCGTGTTCCACCAGGATCACGTTCCCGTCGCCGAATAGTTCGAGGACAAGGTCGTAGTGCACATCCTTGTCGATTTCGATGGCCACGATTCTGTCGAATCCCTGTTGCTTCACTGTCGCGATCTTCCCACCGACGATTCTCTTCCTGAGCATCATCGCGAAGTCGGATGGGGGGCCGGGGGATTCGAGGCCCGACTCGGAGACGAAGAGCCACCGCCCGACCCGGAAATGAATGAATACCTTCTTCTCCCCGGGGACCTTCACCGAGAGCACGAGCTGGTCAAGCGACGGATGATAGACCTTCTCGACCCGGCCTCCAACGAGCGGCTGCATCTCTCTAACGACTGCGGAGATGTCGAAGCTGCTCATCGACTCCTTCATCGGTTCGAACGAATCGTTCTGCGATATTAAATGATGCGCATGTCCGATGCCAGCTTCCGGTCCCGAGCCAGATTGCGCAGCACGTAGCGGAGAACGCAATCCAATAACCTTTTAATAGGCAAGGCAAGATGCCTTGCGGCCCAGTCATGAAGCCACTGTGGCTTAGAGGTATAGCGACGCCTTGGTAAGGCGTAGGTCGAGGGTTCGATTCCCTCCAGTGGCTCTTCAGTCTTTCTGAGAATTCGGCGGAGCGCGGGTGAAACCCTTTGCCCTCTCAACGTTGAAGTAGCCCGTGAATATTCCGATGACAGGTGAGGGTCCCTGTCGTGGATCAATCCGGAAACTGACCCGAAGCTCAGGCCCCAGCTCGTCAAGAGGACATTCAAGCTCCTGACCAAGCGGAGGATCGGCCTGATTGTTGGGCCGCTCCTCTTCGCCTTCGTCGTCGCGCTCCCGGCGCCGGACTCGATGGTGGAGGCGGCTCGAGCGATGCCGATCGAAGTCCCCGACAAGGCTCCACAGATCGCCCTCGGAACGCTCCTCTGGGTTCTCGCATGGTGGGTGACGGAGTGCGTTCCACTCGGAATCGCCGCACTCGTGCCGCCCTTGGTGTTCTCACTCACTACGATCCTGAGCTGGAGGACCGCGCTCACTTCGTTCACAGACCCCATCATCTGGATCTTCATGGCAGGGTTCGTGTTGGCAGCATCGTTCAGGAAGTGGGACCTAGACAGGCGAATCGCAGTCAGGTTGGGTTCCTTCTATCGGGGCAAGAACCCGATGATCGCGGCCTTCTTCGTGGCTGCACTTCCCGTCTTCATTCTCACCCTCACGGGCTCCATTACGGCGTCGACATCAGTCGTGTTTCCCTTCCTTGTCGCTTACCTGTCCATGGCTGGTGTCAAGCCTGGAGGAAGGTACAGCGAGGCCACGATGCTGGTGCTGGCCCAGGCCGCCACCGCCGGCGCGATGTTGCTGTTGATCAGCACGCCCCCCAACCTTATCGCCAAGGCCACGGTCCAGGATTTCGAAGCCGGCGACCTGACCTTCCTCGACTGGTTGGCGGTCGGGACCCCGCACGCTCTCATCGGACTCTTCGTCTCCTGGGTCGTCGTCTTCAAGGTCACGAAACCCGAGGAGAAGGTCGTCTCCGCTGACGCTTCTAAGATGGAGGCGATCGCGAAGCAGCTCGGGAGGATGAGCAGGGGTGAGAAGACCGTGGCTTCCTTGCTCATCCTCGCGATTATCCTCTGGATCCTTCCGAGCGCGGTCAAGATCGTCGCTGCGAACGACTCGAACTGGGCGGAGTTCTCCAATGATCTCTCCACCGTGATGCCGGAAGCGATGCCCGCAGTGCTCGTCATACTTCTCGCCGGACTCATCAGGATCAGCGGAGAGCCAGTCCTGAAATGGGAGGAGCTCGCCAGAGGGATAGACTGGAACGTCGTGTTCCTGTTCGGCGGAGGCATCGCGCTCGGGCTCGGCCTGGAGAGCAGCGGGTTCGCCGACTGGCTGGCAACCGGTGTCGCGAATTCCCTCGGGCCCAATCCAAGCGCATTCGTGATCTTTGCAGTCTCGTGCGTGCTCGGGTTCGTCCTCACCTATGCGGCGAGCAACACCGCTGCCGCACTCATCTCATGTCCCATCGCCGCGACCCTGGCGATTGGCGCGGGCGTCGAAGTCATCCCACCGATCGTCGGCGCTGCGCTAGCATGCTCGATATCCAGCGCTATCCCCTCGACGACTCCTCCGATGGCAATCATCTACAGCTCGGGGTACGTGAAGATATGGTCCATGTTCAAGGTCGGAATCGTGTCCGACCTCATACGTCTAGCTGCGCTGATTCTGATCGGCCCGATCCTCATGGGCTGGGTTTTCTGAGGTCTGGCGCGCGTCCGCCTCTGCGCGAGCGCCCGCGGCGCGCGCGTGACTCCGGGGTGCCGACCATATCAGTTAAATAGCCGTCTCCACTAGGAAGATACAGGGATGCACTATGCCAAAGAGCCTTATCGATGATGCTCTCGGAGGAGCATCGGGTCAGAGTCCCACCGGTGAGCAGCCTGCGCCCGAGCAGCCGAAAACCAAGGAAGAATTGGAGATCGAGAAGATTGCCGGCCAGCTCGACGTGTGCATCAAGCTCGTCGGGTGCGGTGGAGCCGGCTGCAATACGGTCAACAGATGCATGCTCGACGGCCTTTCAAACGTCCAGATGCTCGCGCTCAACACTGACGCGAAGCACCTCCTCTCGGTGAAATCGCCACGCAAGATCTTGATCGGGAAGACGACCACGCGCGGTCTCGGAGCCGGCGCCCGGCCAGAGATAGGCGAGAAGGCCGCCATGGAGAACGAGCGCGAGATTGGCGATTTCCTGAAGGAGTCGCAGATAGTGTTCGTCACCGCGGGCATGGGCGGGGGGACGGGCACCAGTAGCTCGTTCGTGGTCGCGCGCCTAGCCAAGGAGATGCGCGCGCTCACAATCGGCGTTGTCACGCTTCCGTTCAGGTCTGAGGGCGAACTCCGCATGGAGAACGCGATGAGCGGCCTAACGAAGTTGTCGAAGGTCTGCGATACGACCATCGTGATTCCCAACGACACTCTTATTGAGCTCGTGCCCAATCTGCCGGTCCAGGCAGCGTTCAAAGTTGCAGATGAACTCCTCCTGCAGACAATCAAAGGCCTCACTGAGATGCTCACGCGCGCTGGCCTTGTCAACGTGGACTACGCGGACCTGCGCACGATCCTGAACGAGGGCGGGGTTTCTCTGATAGGCGTGGGCGACGCATCGGGCAAGCCCGGCGAACGCGTCGAGGACGCTGTCGAGCAGGCCCTGAATTCGCCGCTGCTAGGAAGAATCGACCTGCACGACGCGAAGGGGGCGCTCGTTCGAGTAGTCGGTGGACCCGATATGAACATCGAAGAGGCAGCGGAGGCAGCGGAGCTGATCACAGGGAGAATCAAGCCTGAGGCGAGGCTGATCTGGGGCTGCTCGGTCGAACCCGGGATGGCCGGCAAGGTGAGGCTGCTCCTGATAATCACGGGCGCGCGCTCGCAATATGTGTTGTTGCGCGACGGCTCGGACGCCGTGATCGAGCGCACAAGCGAAGACTATCAGGGCAGGGTCAATATCCCGCCGCAGATTCACCAGGACGAGGAACTCTCAGCCTTCATCCGCTAGAATGAGAGGACGAAGTTGGCAATCGCACCTATCACCAGCGCGAGCGAGAACGACCCAGCGGCCACGGCCAGAGTACCCTTGATGCCGAACTCCTTGACCATCACCGCGAAGGCTGCGAGGCACGGCATGAATATCGCCATCACCAGCGCGAAGACGAACATCTGATGCTGGGACAGCACGAGCGCGAGGTTGCTGGTGCCGGAGAGCACCATGAGCATCTGAAGGGCCATCTCCTTCCTTAGGATGCCGAACGCGAGCGCGACTGCGGTGAACGCGGGGAGGCCGAG
>Ga0153915_10000501_pt1 | contig 36221 bp, 27 predicted proteins | sample Opewatmetagenome_2_FD_107003 | JGI IMG/M metagenome (GOLD analysis project Ga0153915, IMG submission 107003) | Freshwater wetland microbial communities from Ohio, USA - Open water 3 Core 3 Depth 3 metaG | ecosystem: Environmental > Aquatic > Freshwater > Wetlands | place: USA: Ohio, Lake Erie... | reverse complement strand
GTTGAACCAATCATGAATTGATTGGTGGCTGTGTTAGTTGCATAAGCACCAATAGCAATACTGTTACTGTATCCACCTGTTGATGTTTTGTGACCGATTAAGATTGATGTGTTAGCGAAAGTACTAGAATCATTCCATGACGAAGTATTATTAACAGTATCACTTAGTCCTGCTTTTGTTCCTATGAATATTGAGTTAGCAGCATTGGTTGCAGAATTACCAGCATTATTTCCTAAAAAGTTTGAATTATTTGCATAAGTTGCCTGATTACCAGAAGCCAATCCAAAAAAGTTTGAACCAGAGGCACTCGTTGCTTGATAACCAGCTTGATAACCTAGGAAGTTGGATTTTGAGGCACTCGTTGCTTGATAACCAGCTTGATAACCTAAGAAGTTTGAATTGTTTGCACTAGATGCCTCATATCCAGCATTATCTCCTAAAAAGTTTGAATAATAAGCATTGATGGCACCAATTCCAGCCATATTTCCAAAAAAGTTTGAACTAAAAGCATTGGTTGCAGAGTGACCAGATTGGTAACCTAGAAAATTAGAATTATTTGCATAAGTTGCTTGATAACCAGCCTCATGTCCTAAGAAATTAGATTTCAACGCGGATGTTGCCTGATAACCAGCTCTCACCCCTAAAAAGTTTGAATCGTGAGAATAAGTTGCATAATATCCAGATTGAGAACCAAAGAAGTTTGAATTTTTTGATTCATAAACTTCATATCCAGCTTGATAACCTAGATAGTTAGAATATAAACTTTCATCACCACTTGTACTTGATCTATATCCAGCTTGATAACCTAGAAAGTTAGAATGCATTCCATAATTATTATTGTATCCAGCTTGATAACCTAGAAAGTTAGAACCATACGAATCAGAAGTATTTTCTCCAGCACTTGTTCCGATAAATATGGAGTTATTTGTATTTGTTGAATTTGATCCAGCACTTGTTCCGATAAAAGTAGAATTACTTGAAGATGAAGCTGCATATCCACTATTTATACCAATAAACACTGTATTATCTGTTGATGCAGATCCCATACTGTCTGAATCAGTTCCTAACCATGTTTCTGTTCCAAGACTAGATGTAGATCCAAGCAAAGATGAAGAAGATGATGAACCACTACCAACTAACTCACCATTCCAATACAAATCTCCATCTATATTATAAAGTGTATTATCTGTAATATCTGGTTCATTATCACTTAAATATAAACCACCACTTAAAATCATTTGTCCATCAACAAATAAATTATCAGTAATTCCCAAATCACCTTCAACATAAAGATTGTTTGATCCAGAACCAAAAGATAAACCATCTGAAAGTGTTTCCTTATTTAATTTTAACAAAGTATTTTCTGTGTCAAAATATAATACATTAGCCAAATCATCACTATCTAATGACAAAGTCCCTGTATTCCAATATGTTCCAGCGTATAATTCTGTTGTGACTGAAGAAGAACAAGTTTTAGAAGAGCACTTAATATAATCAAGGTAATCATAATTAGTACTAGCAATATATTTATTTGAAACTATTCTAGGAATATCATCAGAATCAATTTCCATAAAAACATTCCAATATCCATCATTAGAATTACCTGTCAAATTAGATATTTGAGTACAAGTCCAATCAGAAGTTTCAGAACAACCCTCACCATTACCACTTCCAACATAATAAGCTATTAATAATTCATAAGCAGTGTCACTATCACTATTAACATACGCTATATAAGGAACACCACTACTATTTTTGCCTAAACTTAATGGAGTATTAGAATTATAATCAATAGAATCAATTAATGTTTGATTTATACTTGTACAATCATTGTTTAAACATTCATCATAAACTAAATAATAAGCTGAATTATTATATAAATTAACTGCGAAAACTGGATATCCGTCTGAATTTAAATATAAATAATCACCAGAATTACTTGTAGAATTTTCGCCTAAATAATAGTAACCTGAGCTATCACTACCAACAATATCTTCAGTACATTTCCAATTTGAATTGTAAGTAGAGGATGAACTATCAACAGCACAAGAATTTTCTGTACCTGTTCCTGTATATCTAGCTAAAGATATTGATTCATTTGAATCTGAATAATATGAGTTAAAAATAATATATGGATTATTATTACCATCTAAAGCCATTGATTGATTATTAACAGAAACACTATGAGCTTCTGTTTTCAAAAACACATTCTCTGAATTAAAAGAACTACAATTTTCATCTAAACACTCTATGTATTTTACATATTCAGAAACATCATCACTATAATAAACAGTATATCCTATACTAGGAATATTATTTGAATCAACAAGTATTGAAGGCCGACTACTACCATCAACATAAAAATCTGAATCTATGGTAGATTCACTAAATGAAGAACACTCACTATCTGCACAAACTAAAAGAATTAAATCATAATTACTTTCTGATTCATTATAATAAAAGTAAGAAATAATAGGAACATCATCTTCATTTATTACTATAGCTGGATATGAATTTAAAGAACCAGAGCTTATATTTGAAACATTAAGAGTTAGGCTAGAAAAAGAAGAACTTCCAACGACTGAAGAAGAAATTGTTTCAGTACTACTTCCTACATTTACATCACCACTACTGTAATAAATACCAGATGTCGATGTAAGCCATTGGCTTACATTAACAGTACAATTACTATCCCCTGGAGCACAATCAGGATCAAGAGTTGACCCCGCACTGTATGGATAAGACGTTGCAAAAATATTCATGTAAGCTCCTAAAAGCAAGACAAAAAGAGAAATTGACAATACTTTAGACCAGTGGTTTTTAATTACAAAAAATATTTTATTTAACATATGCATATATATTAACAAAAAAATAAAAAATAGGGAAACAAAAATTGTGTTGATAATTATTTTAAAAGAGTTTTTAACCTTTTCTTTCCTTCCATTTATCCATTTCTTTATGATTTCCAGAAAGTAAAACCTTTGGAACTTTATATTTTTTATCTTTATACAAAAATACTTCTGGTCTTGTATAAATTTCACTTGAAGAAACTCTTTCCTCTTCTCGAGAATCAAAATTACCAAGAACTCCCTCGATTTGTCTAGAAATTGAATCTATTAAAACCATAGCTGGAATTTCTCCACCAGTTAAAACATAATCTCCTATTGAAATTTTCTTTGTTTTAAAAATTTTATCAACTCTTGCATCAATACCTTCATATCTACCACAAATCATAATTATATCTGTATATTTCTTTGAAAAACTTTTGGCTAAATTTGTATTAAATTTAGTCGCATTTGGAATAAAATTTATAATTAGAGTATTATTTTTTGTTTTCCTTTTTTTAATTTTATTTTCTATAGATTCCATTGCTTTTACTATTGGATCTGCCATTATAACCATCCCCGGACCACCACCATAAGGTCTATCATCAACACGAAGAGAAATATTTCCATCTGGCCAAATTTTTTTATATTTACCATTAACAAAACTGCGTGGATTAACAAAAGAAACAGAAATCTTCTTTTCTTTTATAGCTCTTCCTAAAATTGATTCATTTAAATATGAATCAAACATTTCTGGAAATAGTGTAATTATATGATATCTTATCATTATACAATTATATTATGTTTTTATAACAAAAAACAAGAACGAAAAACAAAAACACATCTTTGATGATGTGTTTTTATTTTTAAAATAGACAATTATATTCCTTTCAAATCTTCTAAAGCTTGATCAACTTCATTTGAAGATTCACCTTGCGAGTTAGAAGTTCTTGGAAGTCCTCCTTCTGGCTCATTAATCTTAAGATTAACACGAGAATTATTTTTCATTCCAATAACACGAAGAAGTGTTCTGATTGCTTTTGCTGTATTACCTTGGCGACCGATTATTTTACCCATATCAGCTCTATTTACTGTCATTGTAATAAGAACACCCATTTCATCAACCGTGCGATCAATTTTAACATCGTCCGGATTATCAACTAACGCTTTTACTATATATTCTAAGAATGCTTTATCTTCTGTCATAATATATCTTTATTTAAGAATTATTCTAATATAAGCAATGTATCGACTACAAATTGCAGTATAATTCTAGCAATTTTTAATTTTAAATGCAATTCAAAACTCACCTTAAAAGGTGAGTTTTGAATATTATTTTTTAAGTTCTTTTCTTTTTTGAGTAGGTGCCTTTTTAGATAAAACGTTCTTTTTCTTTCCTTCTATTAACTTCTGTCCTACTAAGAAGTTATGTACAGTATCAGAAACCTTAGCTCCATTTTTAATCCAATAAGAAATACGATCAGCTTTAAAAAGTACTTCGTCTTTCTTTAAATTGTAAGAACCAAGAACTTCTTTGAATTTGCCACTTTGTGCAGAATTCTTTGAGTCAGTCAAAACAACCCTAAAAGCGGGATCATTCTTGCGACCTATTCTTTGTAATCTGATTTTTAACATAGGAACATCTTACCATAAAGATATAATTTAATCAAGATTATGATATAATTTTATACATGAATAATAGTAGTATTAAAAAAGAAGGAATTATAAGAATTTCCCATAAAGGTATTGGTAAAGTTATTCTCAAAGAAACAGGAGAACAAGTTGAAGTTGAACATACTTTTTTAAATACTGCTTTACATGGAGATATAGTTAGAGTTATTCTTCATCCTCAAAAAAAAGGAGACTCTATAAAAGGAGAAGTTTCTAAAATTATAAGAAGAGCAAATAAAGGTTTTGCTGGAATTCTTGAAGAAAGAAACGATGTATATTATCTTATTCCGTCTGATCTTAGAATGTATACAGATATCATTATTCCAAAGGATAAATTAAATAACGCTCAACTTGGACAAAAAATTTTTGTAATTATTACAGAATGGAAAGATGATCGTCACCCACCTATAGGTGAAGTTGTTGAAGTACTTGGAACACCCAACGAACACAATGTTGAGATGCAAGCCATTGCTCTTGAAAAAGGTTTTTCTGAAATTTTTCCAATGGAAGTTTTAAAAGAAACGAACAATCTCAAAAAAAATGAAAGAAAAGACGAAGAAATAAAAAAAAGAAAAGATATAAGAAAAACTCTTACTTTTACCATAGATCCATTTGATGCAAAAGATTTTGATGATGCTATATCTTTCAAAGAAATTAAAAAAGGATTATATGAAATTGGAATTCATATTGCTGATGTTTCATATTATGTAAAACCAGAAACAAAACTTGATAAAGAAGCATATAAAAGAGGAACTTCTGTTTATCTTGTTGATCGTACAATTCCAATGCTCCCTGAAATATTATCAAACGATATTTGTAGTTTAAAACCAAATGTTGATAGATTAACATTTTCTATTATTTTTGAAATAGATGAAAATGGAAAAATTCATAAAGAATGGATAGGAAAAACAATAATAAATTCTAATAAAAGATTTACTTATGAAGAGGCTCAAATTTCAATAGAAAATAAAGATGGTTTATTTCATAAAGAATTAAAAATTTTAAATCAAATATCTAAAAAACTTAAAAAAGAAAGATTTTTAAAAGGAGCAATATCACTTGACCAAGATGAAGTTAAAATAGAACTTGATCCAGATGGGATTCCAGTAAATGTAACAATAAAACAAAGGAAAGATTCAAATAAAATGATTGAAGAATTAATGCTTTTAGCAAATAAAAAAATTGCTGAAAAAATGTCTGAGAAAAAGAAAGGACAAAAACAAAATAATATATTTTTGTATAGAATTCACGATCTTCCTAATAAAGAAAAAATGCAAGAGTTAGCATTTTTCTTAAAAAAATTAGGATACAAAGTCACACTTAAAAATGGAATTATTCCATCCGAAGAAATAAATCAACTTATTCAAAAATTAGAAGGAAATCCCCTTCGCGATACCGTTCATACAGCTATAATACGAACAATGGCAAAAGCAATTTATTCTGTAAAAAATATCGGTCATTATGGATTAGCTTTTAAATATTATACTCATTTTACATCGCCAATTCGTAGATATCCTGATATTGTTGTTCATCGTATTTTAGAATCTTTTATAAATAATAAAGTCATTAGTAATGATAAATTCAAAAAATATGAAGAAATAAGTTTAGAAACATCGCAAAGAGAAAAAGAGGCTGCTGAAGCAGAAAGAGATTCTATTAAATATAAACAAGTTGAATACATGACACACAGAATTGGAGATATTTTTAATGGTGTTATTACTGGTGTTACAGAATGGGGTTTATATGTCGAAGAAGAGATTAGTAAATGTGAAGGAATGATAGCTATAAGAAGTTTACCAAATGATTATTATATTTTTGATAAAAAATTCATGTGTATTCGTGGACAAAAATATCACAAAAAATATACATTGGGTGATAGAATTCAATTTAAAGTTATATCGACCGATATAAACAGAAAAACTATCGATTATAAAATAATTAATAAATAAAAAGTCCAGAAACAAAATGTTTCTGGACTTAAAATTTACAAAAAATTATTTAATCAAAAAAGAAAAGAGGGCTTCCTCGAATGGAGCCCTCATGTTTTTCTGTTTTTTCCGCACTATTTGCTAATTTTTCTGGCGGAAACATGCGATGTCACTTCGTTTAGGCCAAAAGGCAAACATTAATTGAACGGGCCCGGCATAACGAAACTGACTAAAAAAATGGCCGCGGGAAGTTGTTTAAACCTTTCTTGAATTATTCTGCTGCCAATAAGGCATTCCTCCTGCACTGGAACTTGCCATTCCGTAGCGGGGCGCGTGTACGGTTCTCGGAATCATAATATTATAACGGGATACTACAACAGGTGCTCCACAGTTGGAGCAAAAAACAATTTCATTACCCATAATTGCATTCTTTTATGTCGGTTCATCCGACGGTTATACAATATCGAAGATCTTTTACTCTGTAAGTGTAGCATACACACAAACAATTGTCAAGCATTTTTATATTTGTCAAAACTTTGTATTTTTTGTCACAAAAATATGCTTATATTATATAGGCATATTAGAAAAGACAAAAAATTTACTAAAATTTTCTTTTATAAAATAGTAAAAAATTTTATCTAAAAAGATATTTATTTTGCATAAATAGTAGCGTCTTCAAGATGAATAGAAAGGAGTTTTGAAGCTCCTTCAGAACCCATTGTAACACCAAAAAGAACTTGGGCTCTAGACATCGTCTCACGATTATGAGTAACAACGATAAGCTGAGAAAATTTTGAAAGATTTTCTAACATATTTCCATATTTTCTAGAATTAGCTTCGTCTAATGCTGCATCTGTTTCATCAAGAACTAAAAATGGTGGTGGGTTAACTTGTGAAATAGCAAAAAGAAGAGCAATAGAAGTGAGAGACCTTTCTCCTCCTGAAAGCATATTAAGGTCTTTAATTTTTTTCTGAGGTAAGGAAATGTTTATTTCAATTCCCCTTTCAAAACCCAATTCATCTCCATTTTCATCATTATCACTGTTATTATCTTCGTCAGCTAAATCTTCTTCTGATACTTTTCTATTTTTTTTATGTTCCATTGTAATAGAAAGAAAAGCTCCACCTCCGCCAAACATAAGTGCAAAAAATTCTTGGAATTGTTTATTTATTTTTTGAACACCATCTTTAAATTCTTTATCAAGAGTTACCTTTAAATCAGTAATTAATTTTTGCAATGATTCAATACTTAAATTTAAATCATTTAATTCATTTGCCAAAAAATTATCTCTATCAACTGTTTCTTGGTATTCTTTAAGAACATCATTTCCACCACCTCCGCCAACATCTTCTAACTTAATTTTTATTCTTTCAATCTTTCTTTTTAAATCATCTTGGTCATTTCTATCACTTAAATCACCTTCATAATCACTATGTAAATATGAAAGAACATCTTGTCCAATTAAAACATTTGCTTCTGTAATTTCATTTTCAAAAGATTCTTTTATTATTTTTAATCTATCTTCTTTAAAGGTTAGAGAATGATAATCAGAAACAACTTCATTTTTTTCACGAAGTAATTCGTACAAAATTCTTTCTTTATCACGAAGAGAAAACTGATTTTCTTCTTCTTGTTTTTGAAGAATTTTTATATAATCATTTTCATTTTTTTCTTTTTCTGTAATTTCATTTAAACGATGAATAATATCTTCTTTGACTTTATTCATTTCTATAAATTCTTCATCGTCTTCTATTTTTAAAATTTCTTGTTTATTGTTTCCACCATAATAATCCTTTATCTTCTGTTTTATTTTAATAAGAGAATTTTTAATAAATGAAAATTCATTACTTTCAATAGCTTCGTTAATTTCATTTTCAATGTCATTCAAAAATATTTTCCATTCAGAATCTAAAATAATTCTATCTTTTATTTCCGTTATTTTTGAAAATCTTTTTTCAATACCTTCAATGATTCCTTCCACACGTCCAAGCTGTCTAGATAATTCATCTTTATCTTTTCTTGTTTGTAATAAAATAGATTCTTTATTTCTAATTTCTTTTATTATTTCACTCTCGTCTGAATTTTCATTTTTTTCTTTTTTAATATTTTCTATTCTTTCATCTAAAGAAATATTTTTTTCATCTAAAATTCTACGCTCGTGAGTTATAGATTCAGTTTCATTTTTAATATATGCAGTTTCTTTTGATAAATATAATTTATATAAATCACGAAGTTGATTTCTCATTTCTTCAGTTTTTTCAATTACTGCTACTTGTTTTTTGAGAAATACTAAATGTGGAGCAATTTCACGACGAAGAGAAGAAACTTCTTTAATATTTTCTCGTGTTTTTTCTATTTTTCTTTCAGATTCACGAATACGATATTGATATACTTTCAAACCTAAAGCATCTTCAATCATTCCCCTTCTATCTTTATTAGAAGCATTAAGAACCCTATCCGCCTCACCTTGTGAAATAATATGATGACCAGAAGATCCAATATTTACAGAAGAAAGAAGATCAACAACATCTTTTAAACGAACTTCTGTACCGTTAATAATGTATTTATTAACACCATCTGTGTATACTTCACGAGAAATTGTAATAGTATCATAATCTAAAGAAACTCCAAGACCACTATTAGTAAAAGAAAAAATTTTTTTACTATTATCAAAAATAATAGAAACACTGGCTTTGTTCGTTTGAGAAACACTTCTAGAACCTTTAAAAATTAAATCTGATCCTCCTTTACCACGAAGTGATTTTATAGATTGTTCACCTAAAACAAAACGCATTGCTTCAACAATATTTGATTTACCAGATCCATTAGGACCAACAATGGCTGTTATTGGAGTATTAAAAGAAATAGCACTTTTTTTGCCAAACGATTTAAAACCAGAAAGTTCTAACCCTTTTAATGTCATTTTATTAATCTAGCCAATTTTTAACTTCTAATGCACATCTAGCAGCAGATTGTTCAGCTTCTTGTTTACTATGTCCTTTACCTTCTGTAATACGATCATCACCAAAAAATATTCCGACTGTAAAATTTTTATCATGATCAGGTCCAGATTCGTGAATAACTTTATATGAAGGAGTAATACCTAGATACTCTTGTGCCTTTTCTTGAACAAGACTTTTACTATCACGCCAAAGCTTTTTAGCTACAATCTCATCTATCTTTGAAAAGAGAGTTTTAGAAATAAATTCTTTTGCTTTATCATAGCCTTGATCTAAATAAACTGCACCAACATAAGATTCATAAGTATCAGCAAGAATATAACTTCTAGCTTTACCTATATCTTTTGCTTCTCCTTTTGAAAGAAGTAAAAAATTATTCATGCCCAAAGAAAGAGCAATTTCTCCTATAATAATTGCATTTACAAGAGATGAACGATATGCAGTAAGCTCCCCTTCATCTTTATCTCGAAATTTATTATATAAAAACTCTGTAACAATTAATTCTAAAACAGCGTCACCAAGAAACTCTAATCTTTCATTGTGAGAAAGTTTTAAACCAGAATTTTCATTAATATAAGAACGATGTATAAAAGCTTGCTCTAATAATTTTTTATTATTAAAAAATATTTCTGTTGTTTTTTCAAAAACTGAAAAGTCTATCATAATTAATCAGTATCTCTAAATTTAGAATATCAACCAAATATAATTAAATTTAGAAAATTATTTTGTTAAAATTTCGATCGCTTTCGTAAGAAGTGGAACCATATTATCATAGATTTTTAAACTAGCAATTTCTTCCATAGGAAACCAATCTACTCCGTCTAAACCACCACTTCCTTCTTCTAACGTAAGAGGTCCGTATTCTGCTTCAGCAAGAAAAAATGCAACCTGTTTACGAATTTTCCCTTTTTCTGGATGAGAAGCAATATATTCATTTCTACCAAGTAATTCTTTTATTTTGATATCAATACCCATTTCCTCTTTTATTTCTCTAATTGCACCAGCCTCTTCGTTTTCACCGTCTTCAATACTACCCTTAGATAAAGTCCAGTAACCAAATACATCATGAACAAAAGCAAAATATATTTTATCTTCATGAGTTGCATAAACAACAGCTCCTGCTTTTTTTTCTATTGGAAATTTTGCAGGGTCTGTTTCAAATTTCTTTTTTTTACTTACATCATCTTTACCAGGTTCACCGATTTCTTTGTAAACCCCACCCAAAACACCGTTTACAAAGCGACTAGATTTTTCACCACCAAAACTTTTAGCAAGTTCAATGGATTCATTAATAGCAACCTTAGGAGGAACTTGAGATCGATCGCCAAATAAAAGTTCAAATAGTCCTATGCGTAAAATGTTACGATCAACTATTGAAATCTTATCAAGAGGCCAATCAGGTGCGGCTTTTTCAATAACTTCATCTAAAATTGCTTTTTTCTTTATAACGCCAGAAAGAAGTTCTGACATAAAAGGAGTATCGTCTAGACCTGGACCAAACTCTTCTACATCACGATTTAAAATTTCTTCAGTGTTATCCTTACACTCATTAAAATCCCACTCAAAGAGTGTCTGAAGAACAATTGATCTTGAAAGGTGCCTATTTGCCATAAAATAAAATATACTTCTGGTTATAAATTTTAGTGACCAGTTATTATTATAATAAAACTAATCACTAAAAACTACAACCAATTATTTCTTCTTAGTTTGTTTTTTTTCTGCCTTTTTCACTACATCGACAATTTTACGTCCTCTATAAAAACCACATTTCTTACACATTTTATGAGTCTCTTTTGGAGCTTCACAATTTGAACACTTTGTAAAAACTTTGGCTTTTAAAGCATGATGTGAACGGCGATTCCCTGTATGGGAACGTGTGTGTCTCATTCGTACTACCATAATAAAGTACTATACCAAATTTAAACTCTTTTTGCAATAAACTTGTATTTTTACTTTATTGAGTATATTATAAATCTTATAAATAGAGATTGTTATGACTACCGAACATAATCTTAATAATTATTAAGACCGAAAGGCTAATCTATAAATGAGAACAAAGTTGGGTGGAACCGCGATTAGACTCGCCCCAACGAAACACGAATGTTATTCGTTTTTCGTTGGGGCGATTTTATTTTATTAAAAATTAATAACAAGACTTGGAAACAAAGTTTCCAAATAAAAAATATGGAAAAAATTGAAAAAATTAGACATTCGCTTGCTCATTTATTAGGAGCATCTATATTAGAACTTTATCCAGGATCAAAAATAACATTAGGCCCAGCTATTTCTAATGGTTTTTATTATGATGTAGATGTAAATGGCAAAATTACTGATGATGATTTAAAAAAAATAGAGGAAAAAATGAGAGAACTTATAAAAACTTGGAAAACTTTTGATAAAAAAACTTTAACTAAAGATGAGGCTTTAGAATTCTTTAAAGATAATCTTTATAAAATAGAACTTATAAATGAAATTATAAATAAAGGAGAAGAAATTACTGTTTATCAATCAGGTAATTTTATAGATCTTTGTCGTGGAGGACATATAGATAATATTGAAGAAATTCCTCTTGATGGATTCTCTTTAGATAGAGTAGCTGGTGCTTATTGGCGTGGAGATGAAAAAAATAAAATGCTTACTCGTGTTTATGGACTCGCCTTTGAGACAAAAGACGAATTAGATAAATATCTAGTTCAAAAAGAAGAAGCAAAAAAAAGAGATCATAAAAAATTAGGAATAGAATTAGATTTATTCACTTTCTCAGATCTTGTTGGCTCAGGTCTTCCTCTTTGGACACCACGAGGAACTTTAGTCCGTCATCTTCTTGATGATTTTGTTTGGTCTTTTCGTCAAATGAAAGGATATGAAAAAGTAGAAATTCCACATATTACAAAAAAAGATTTATACGAAAAAAGTGGACATTGGGATAAATATAAAGATGATCTTTTCCGTATTACAACTCGTGAAGGTCATGAATTTGCAATGAAACCAATGAACTGCCCACATCACACACAAATATTTGCTAGAAAACAGTGGAGTTACAAAGAATTACCACAAAGATATGCAAATACAACTACTTGTTATCGTGATGAACAAACGGGAGAACTTTCTGGGCTTTCACGTGTTCGTGCTTTTGCTCAAGATGATGCTCATGTATTTTGTAGAATTACAGACGTAAGACAAGAGTTTTTAAATATTTGGGAAATTATAGAAAATTTTTATAATGCTTTTGGTTTTAAACTCAAAGTAAGAATATCTAAACATGACACTCTAAACCCAGACAAATATTTAGGAGACAAAGAAATATGGGCTTATGCTGAAAATACTTTAACAGAAATTGCTAATAGTAAAAACGTTGAGACTTATGAAGGTATTGGTGAAGCAGCTTTTTATGGGCCAAAACTAGATTTTATGGCAAACGATGCATTAGGTCGTGAATGGCAAGTAGCAACAATACAACTTGATATGAATATGCCAGAAAGATTTGATTTAAATTGTATAAATGAAAAAGGAGAAAAAGAAAGAGTTGTAATGATTCATGCAGCAATAATGGGATCAATTGAGAGATTTATGTCTATTCTAATTGAACATACTGCTGGTGCTTTTCCTTTATGGCTTTCCCCTACTCAAGTAATAATTACTCCTGTTAGTGAAAAACAAAAAGAATATGCAGAAAATATTTTCAATACTCTTAAAGAAAATAACATGAGAGTTGAATTAGATAATTCTAATGAATCACTAGGAAAAAGAATTAGAGCTGCTAAAATAAATAAAACTCCTTATGTTATAGTTATTGGAGATAAAGAACGTGACTCAAATAAAATTACTGTCGAAACGCGTACAGAAAAATTAGATAATATTACATTAGAATCATTTTTAGAAAAATTAAAAAAGGAAATTTTAGAAAAAATATTAAATTAAAAAACTGCACCAGTCTAACTGGTGCAGTTTTATTTTTCCTCAGAAGAGAAAAGGTTTTCTCTTTTCTGGATTTCTTTTAAAATAAAATCTTTTAATTCTTGCAATGTTTTAAAGCGATGATCTTCATATTTTAATCTCCTTAAAATAAAAAAGATGCAATCATCAATTAAAATGCTTTCTAGTTTTTCATTATTTTCCATAGCTATCAAACATTTAAATTTCTCTCAGAATAACACAATGTTAAATATTTATCAACTAAGGTTTATATATCCAATCTTGCCATTTTGGCGTGAGATTGAATGAAAGATTTACGAGGTGGAACTTCGGAACCCATAAGCATATCAAATATTTTGTTAGCTTCTTCTGCATCACCTATCGTAACCTTTTTAAGTATTCTTCTTGATGGATCCATTGTAGTCTCCCAAAGTTCTTCAGCATTCATTTCTCCAAGACCTTTATATCGTTGAACATGAATTTTTGAGACTCTTTTAGTTTTTTCTTTTTCTTCTGTTTCTTCTGCATCTTCATCAATATTTTCTTCTGATTCTGTTATAATTTCTTCAGTCAAAGATGCATCCTTACCAATAATTTTATCTCTTTCTTCATCCGAATATGCATAAAAAACATCTTTACCTTTTTTAATTTTAAATAATGGTGGTTGAGCAATATAAACATATCCAGTATCAATAATTGGCCTAAAATATCTGTACATCAATGTTAAGAATAGTGTTCTAATATGAGCGCCATCAACATCGGCATCAGTTGCAATAATTATTTTATGATAACGAATTTTCTCAATATCAAAGGTATCACCTATTGATGTTCCCATAGCTATAATTAAATTTTTAATCATTTCACTAGCTAACATTTTATCTAAACGAGCTCTTTCAACGTTTAATATTTTACCTCGAAGAGGAAGAATTGCTTGAATTTTTCTGTCTCTCCCCATTTTAGCTGTACCACCAGCAGAATCTCCCTCAACAATAAATACTTCAGCTGATTCAGCATCTTTAGTCTGACAGTCAGCAAGTTTACCAGGTAACGTCATTCCTTCAAGAGCACCTTTTCTAAGAACAGAATCTTTAGCAGCTTTAGCTGCTTTTCTTGCACGAAGAGCCAAAATAGATTTATTTATTATTGCTTTAGCTTCATCAGGATTTTCTTCTAAGAAAGAAGCAAATGCATCACCAAAAACAGATGCAACCGCTCCTTGAGCTTCAGTAGATCCAAGTTTTGCTTTTGTTTGTCCTTCAAATTGAATTTCACGAAGTTTAACAGAAATAACAGCAGTTAAACCTTCTAAAACATCATCACCAGTAAAACCACCATCTGATTCTTTTATTAGATTATTTTTCTTACCATAAGTATTAAGTATTCTTGTAAGAGCGGTCTTAAAACCGGTAACATGTGTCCCCCCTTCTGGATTGTATATATTATTAGCAAAAGCAACAATATCAGGATTAATATCATCAACATATTGAAGTGACACTTCTACTCCAACATTATCAATTTCTTTTTCCACATAAAAAACACTTGGATGTATTGGTTTTTCTGCTCGGTTATAATATTTAACAAGAGAAACAAGACCTCCTTCAAAATAAAAAGTTGTTGATGGAACCTCCAAACCCATTTCCTTAAACCAATAAATATTTTCATATTCTGAAGACTTACCTTTACTTTGAGATAAAGGATCCCATTCACGAGCATCAATAATATCTATACGAAGACCTTTAACAAGATATGCTTGCTGACGAAGATGACTTATAACCGTATCCCAATTAAATTTTCCATCTTTAAAAATTTCTACATCTGGTTTGAAAGAAATAATTGTTCCATGTTCTTTAGAAGAAGAAACTTTTTTAACATTAGCTTTCTTTTTACCTTGAGAATATTCTTGAACGTATTTACCTCCATCTCTATGAACTTCAGCTTTAGTATAAATAGAAAGAGCATTAACAACAGAAGCTCCCACACCATGAAGACCGCCAGAAACTTTATAACCACTATCATCTCCACCAAATTTTCCTCCAGCATGAAGAGTTGTCATAACAGTTTCGAGTGCAGAAACTTTTGTTTTTGGATGTACATCAACAGGGATACCGCGTCCATTATCAGCAACTCGAATAGAATTATCTGGAAGAAGTGTTACCTCTATATGATTACAAAAACCACCCATGGCTTCGTCACGAGAGTTATCAAAAATTTCCCAAATAAGATGATGAAGACCTTCTACGCCTGTTGTACCAATATACATTCCTGGACGACGACGAACTGGTTCTAGTCCTTCCAAAACAGATATTTGTTCTGCTCCATAACTACCTGCTTTTTTAACTTTTTTTTCTTCACTTTTTGTCATTCTTTTTCTAAAATTTAAATTATATATATGTGTAAATTATAGCAAAAAATCATTAAAAATACCAGCAATTTAAAATGATTTTTGTCATTCAAAAATAATATTTTTATCTTATTTCAAACCCTAAATTAGTTAAATTTTGATAAATTCCTTGCATAATTTCTTCAACCTCTTCATCTTTTAAAGTTCTTTCATTAGATTGAAAAACTAAACGATAAGCATAGGATGTTTTGTCGCCTTTTGTAAACTTATCGAACAAATATGGTTCTTTTATAAGTAATTTTCCAGAATTATTTTTCATAACATCAAAAATCTTTTTATTCTCTATTTCATTAGGTACCCAAAAAGAAATATCACGAGAAATAAATGGATATAAAGACCACATGGAAAAAGATGTTGGCTGAGAATTAAAAGTTGAATATGACTTAAGTGAAAAATCAGAAATATTTTTTACAAATTCATCTAAACTTATTTCTACTTTATTTTTCTTATCACAATAAGCAACATGAACTTCTTCACCGTCTTTTGTAAAAATAGTTCCTACTTCAAAAATTTTAATTTCACTCAAATCAAGAAGTGGCATATTTAGACGATTTATTTCATAAGATTTTATAAGCCCGTCAAGAAGATTTGTTCTCAAAAAATTTTTACCTTCAGTAGAAGCCATTATTTCAATTTCACCTTTGTTTGTTAGCGTATAGGTTATAACTTCTTTATATCCATCATTAACAAGCTTTTCCTTTGCTAAACAAATTTTTATCCAAATTTCATTATCCTTATGATTAAAATTTAATTCTGGAATTTTAGGTTTAATTTTTTCGTATCCATGTACCCTACCAATTTCTTCTGCCATGTCATGTGGACCTGTAATATCTAATCTATTATTTGGAACAATTACTTCCCATTCGTTTAAATCATAATTACGAACATATTCATAATTATGATTTTTTAATATTTTCTCTATTTCATTATCTTCTAATTCGCAACCCAAAACTTTTGAAATATAAAAAGTAGTAAATTTAACTTTTTTCTCTTCTTCTTTTGAATTATTAATATCCACAATCTCTCCAAAAGAAGAGTTAGGACAAACTAGATTAATTAAAGAAGAAACTTCGAAGATAACATCTCTACAAATACTTGGGGTTAATTCATTTTCATATCTTTTTACTGCATCTGTTTGAATACCAAAAGTTCTTGCTGTTTTTCTAATAGAAACAGGATCGAAGTTAGCGACTTCTATAATAATATTTTTAGTATTTTGATTTACTTCAGCTTTTTTACCACCTTTTACTCCAGCTAAAGCTAAAACGTCTTTTTTATCAGAAATAACTAAATTATTTTCTTTTAAAATAAAATTTCTTTCTTTAACGGTATCTCCAACTTTTTCTCCAAGTAATTCAACCTGTTCCCCTTCTTTAGCATTTCTAACTATTATTTCTGGACTTTCTAGTTTATCTAAATCAAAAGCATGTATTGGCTGACCAATATCAAAAAGAATGAAGTTTGTTATATCTACTATATTGTTGATACTTCTTTGTTCAACACTCTCAAGTAAATCTGTCATCCATTTTGGAGATGGTCCAATTTCTATACCTTTTACAATTCTTCCGACATATCTTCTACATAAAGGAGATTGAATATTAATGAATAAATTTTCTTGAATATTTTCATTTATTTCTTGTTTCTCTTGTTTAAAAACTTCTTTAAGAGAGTCATTTAAAAAACTTTCTGAAAACTCAATCCCTAAAATTCCTGCTATTTCTTTTGCTACTCCTCTATGAGAAAGTAAATCATGAGCTCTGTCTGGTAAAATTTTCATATCAAAAACAGTATCACCATTTGGTAATTTCTCCACTGATTCTAATTCACAAATTTTAAAAGTAATAAGATTTATTAAATCTTCTTCATTTGGAATTTCTTTTATATATCGTTTTAACCAATTATATGAAATTAACATAAATTAAAATTGATTGAGTCTTAAATCACCTTGATAAGAAAGACGAGCATCTGGGATACGAAGTTTCATCATCATAAGTCTATCAAGTCCCATACCAAAAGCAAAACCTTGATATTTGTTTGAATCTACTCCACAATTTTTCAAAACATTTGGATGAACAATACCTGCCCCTAAAAGTTCTATCCATTTTTCTCCTCTTCTTAAATCAACTTCAAAACCTGGCTCAACAAACGGAAAATATGACGGACGAAGACGAATATCAACTTCTTCACCATTAAAAAATCTTTTAAAAAATTCGAGAAGAATTCCTTTCATATTTGCTACAGAAATATCCTCACCAATAACAAGTCCTTCAATTTGATGAAATTGCATTTCGTGAGTCGCATCTGTAGATTCATTTCTAAAAACTTTTCCTGGAACAACTATCGCAAATGGCGGATTACCACCTTCTTTTATTAAATTTTCCATAAATCTTATCTGAGTATTAGAAGTGTGAGTACGAAGAACTTTTCCTTCCTGTCCTTTAATAAAGAAAGTATCTTGCATATCACGAGCGGGATGATCTTTCGGCACGTTTAAAGCATCAAAATTATACCATTCATTTTCTAACTCTGGTCCAACTTCCACCGAAAACCCAAGGTCTTTCAATATTAAAACTGCCTCATTCATAATTAGTGTAAGTGGGTGCAAATTCCCTTTTTGGTATTCAATTTCTTCCTCTTTCATAATTAACAATATATCACTTTTCCCTTATTTTTAAAACATTGATTTATATAAAATAAAATGTAATACTATAGTGCAATAAAGTTCTTTGAGAGTTTTTGAGGAATTACATTTATAGATAAATATTATAAAGCGAGGAAGGATTAAAAATCTAATCCGAATGGGGAAACCTATTCTGGTATTTAAAAACCAGAATGTTAATTAAATTAACGCGATATAAATGAGGGAACTGAAACATCTAAGTACCTACAATATGCTCAACGATAACCGGAGCAAAATAAAAATTTATTAGTAAATGTAATATAAAACCTCAAAAAAGCCAAATTTTGTATAGAATTTGGCTTTTTATTTTATTTCATAAATAATTGTTTAGCTAATTTACAATATTCACATTCTGTAGCACCAGAACCAAATGGTTTGAAATGGCATTCGTTATCAGTGAAAGTTCCGGCTTGAAGAGATGAATTGTAATCACGAATATCTTTTTTGAGTAAATCAATTTTTTCTTCATTAATAAAAGTTTCATATAAAGCATTCTTGTTGGTTATATCTTCCTCTAGAAAAAGAAGTCGAGAATTTGAAACTTCCATGTTTTTATTATCCCCTTTTAATAAATATGTATACATTGTAAGTTGACGCATAAGATCTGAAAGTCTACCTTCATTGTTTATTTTTTCTATTTCATTTTTTGTTTTTGATTTACCAGTTTTAAAATCAGTCACCATTACACTTCCATCTTTTTCATATTCTGTAAGGTCGATTTTGCCATACATCGTTAAGTTTGGAAATTCTTTATCTTTAAAAGATACCGGCCTTTCTGACTGTTTATCATTACTCAAATTTTTATAATAATTATTTACCCAATCAGAAATTGCGTCTTCAGCTTTTTTAAACAACTTTTTAAATTCAATTTTATCTTCTACTTTTTCTTTTTTTAACTCTCTTTCTATCTTATTAGCTATTTCATCTTTGGTTGGTAATTTTTCGCTGTTTAGCATAAATTCAATTGTGGCATGAACCGTAGTACCAAGTGCTAAATGCATTGGCTTTGGCTCAGGTAGACGAAGAAAGCTTCGGAAATACCATTTCCAAGGACATTCAAAAAAGTTGTTAAGCATTGAAACAGATACTTTTAAACTTTCATAATTTTTCTTTACTAATTCTTTTACTTCGTCAATAATTTCTCCTTCGTATTTAAATTCTTTATAAGAAGTGTAAATTTCTGGACCATTTTCTAATAATTCTTTTTCTGTTTCTTCTTTTGTCTTTTTAACAAAATGCACATTATCTAAATCTTTCAAAATAGATAAAAGTTCTATATCTCCACCATTATAATTTTCTCTTGCATAAGAAATATTACAAAAAGTTTTCGCCCGAGTTAATGCTACATAAAGTTCTCTCTTGGCTTCTTCTATACTTCTCTCTTTAATATGTTCTTTAATTTGTTCTGGAAGAGTAAAACTATTTCTCTTTTCAGACATTACAACTTCTTCATTCATATGAGCAATCCAAACAGCTTCATATTCAAGACCTTTTGATTTATGCAAAGTCATAACTTTAATACCATTATCATTACCAAATTTCGCAAGTTCAATATTTGAATTGTATGACCCTAATCTATCTAAATATTCTACAAAAGATTTTAAACTAGCTTTTGAATTCTTCTCTTCAAACATTTCTGCTAAATGTATAAAACTTCGAACAACTTCTACTCTCTCTAAAATTTCTTTATTATCTTTCGCAGTATTAATAAGAAGCTCATTACCTAAAATATTTATAATATTACTTAATCTTTCATTATTCAAACTATTTACCCAGTTTTCTAGCTTCTTACCCCAAATATGTATTTGATTACTTTCATCAAAAAGATTATTTTCTTTTTGATTTATCAAATCTGTAATAGCTAATTTATCTGGCTTTGTATTTCGCAAGAATAAATGTGCGGATATTGTGTCAATTTCACTTGTTTTGTCAAGCAAACTTTTAGCTATGAGCTCCGAGTTAAATGGATCAATGATTATACCTAAAATATTTCTAAAATAATCTGATTCTATTTGAGAAAATAACGAGACGTTCCTACCTTCAGAAACTGGTAATCCCAAGGATGAAAGAATATTTATAGCAGTCCTTACATGATAATTCCTAGGCACAAGTATAGAGCACTCGTTTGGATCTAGACCATTTTCAATTTTCTTTTTGAAATACACTCCTGCACCAATTATTTCATCGCGAGAATAAACATATTCATTTAGATATACTTTTTCATTCCCCTTTTTATTACTATTTAATTTTTCTTTTGTTATACTACTTTTCAATAATTCATCTGCCAAGGAGAGTATTGGCTCTGTTGAGCGATAATTTTCTGATAAAACAATAAGCTTTGCTTTGCCAAAAATGTGTGAAAAATCTTCAAAATAAGAAATATTAGCTCCAGAAAATCCATAAATAAGCTGACGATCGTCCCCTACCACAAAAATATTTGGCTTTTCAATTTCTTGCCAAACAGCCTTAAGAAAGCTATTCTGTACTCCACTTGAATCCTGATGTTCATCTACTAAAATATATAGATAATCTTCTCTAATATCAGCTCTAATATCTTCAAAATTCTCTACTAGATAAACTGCGTATTCCAAAACATCATCATAATCCATAAAAGAATTCTCTTTTTTCTTTTCTTCATAGATACGATAAAATTCCACTACTTCTTTAGTTCTTTCTAATGATTCAATTTTTTTAAAAATTTCTTTTTTAAGTTGCCCTTTCGTTTCACCACGAGAAGAAATACTATCTGGACTTGTTTTTAAATCATCAATATCAGCTTCTATATAAGAAAGTAAATCTTCATCTTTTATTCTTTCTCTTTTTAAAGTAGAGACAAGTTGCTTTAAATCATTGAAATACATCGCTCTATTCGAAAGCGGACTTATATATTCCCATTCATTTTCATTTAAAATTTCATCTACTAGTAATATTGATTCATCATCATTTATTAAATGAGGAATACTTTTAAAGTCGAGCAAGTGGTGATTCTTTTCTATCAGACCAAGTGCAAATGAGTGAAAAGTATAAACAGATACTTCGCTTCCTCTTTTGCCCATATATCTCTCAAGTCTCTCCTTCATTGCTCTCACTCCAGAATTTGTAAATGTCAGACAAAGAACACTCTCTGGTGCTGTATCTGTTTTCTTCAAAATATTACCAATACGAAGAGCAAGAACTTGAGTTTTGCCAGTCCCTGGCCCCGCTACCACCATAACTGGTCCATCAATATTATCAACAGCTTCTTTTTGTTTTATATTGAGTCCTTTTATTCCTTTTTCAAATTCTTCGTTCATCATAAACGTATTATATCATCTATTCTTTGGTTAAATAAAGGAGCCAATAATTACGTTTATAGATGCGATTATTCATAGTTTGATAACCAGTTTTTTTATCTAAGTGAAGTATTTTAAAATATTTACTGTATGTTTTTATAATATCTTCTTTTGAAAAAACTCTTTCTGTTAAACCTATTTCTTTGATTCTATAAGTATCATATTCTTTACCTGGATTTTGCTTTAATAAATTTTTGGCATTTATATCTCCATCTTTACAAAGTGCTCTTACAAAAATATATCCACCATTTTTTAGAACTCGATTCATTTCATTCAAATAAATTTCTCGTCCTTTTTCATTTAGAGAATTAGATGAAGTTATATCTAAAATTAAATCTATAGAATTATCTAGAATATTATAATGTTGACCTATATCTCCTAGTCTATAATCTAATTGTTCATTTTCAACATGAACAGAACGAGCTTTAGCAATATCAAGTGCTGTTTTTGAAATTTCAATTCCAATAACATTATTACCGAGATTCGCTAGGTAATTTGAATTTCTACCAGTACCACAACCAAGATCTAAAACATTTTTATCTTCTAAAATAAACTTTCTTTCTTTTTTTAAAAACTTAAAAAACCTCAGAACATCTGATTGTGGCTCTTCCTTTTTAGTAACAAGTTTAGGATTTTTATATTCCCTTTCCCATGTATCTCCTTGGTGTGATTTTATTCTTATTTTTTTCATTTATAGTTATTATTCCAATACTTTAGTACAATCACATTATATAATAAATATTTAAAAAATAATTTGCACCATAAATAATAAACTAATCGTATAAAATACAGAAAGAGATGGTATTCTCTTTTATATTATAAATTAAGCTTTTTCAATACAAATGAAAATCAAAGAATTTAGTCAAAAGTATAGCGTAGCTATATTTTACATAGCTGTAATCTTATTAATTGCAACTATAGTGCTATCATTAAATGTTTGTTCAGTAGGAGGTAAAAAAATTGGTCCAAGAGATGAAATGAGAATTAATAATAACACAATGCCAAATGATATTCGTCAAAATCAAAATGGAAATAATTTTGGCCCCGGACAAAAACAAAATCTAGATACTAATAAAACTAATACAACAGGAGAAGTAGATCAAAAAGTACTAGATCAAGAAGTTGCCCCAACAGAATAATAAACAAAATAAAAAACCATCTTAAATTCTATCTATAAGATGGTTTTTTATTTGTTATTTTAAGTATTTTTTAGTATTATTATCTCAAATATTATTTTATTATAAATTAACAAGGAGAGATGCGTGAGCGGTTTAAACGGCAGTCCTGGAAAGACTGTGTATCAGAAATGGTACCGGGAGTTCGAATCTCCCTCTCTCCGCAGGGATTATCTATTATCGGCAGATGCATCTGCCTTATTTTTTAATGGTTTTTTTTGAAACCATTTTTTAGTAAAAATTAGCATCCCGATGAGATTCGAACTAAAAAATAATTACTATTATAATAAACAAAAAAGAGGCTACGAACTAAATAAAGTCGTAACCCTTTTATTATTTATTGCATCATGAATTTTTTCACTGTCGTTGCAAATTTTTGCACATCCGCGAAATTATTCATATAACCAAATGATGCACGAATTGCACCAATTGGCTTATCGTCTAAGTATTTCCTCAAGTTCTCAATCGTCATTTGATCCTGACGGATCTCATCGTTGTAAAACTTTTCGTAAGCATCTATGATGTAACCAAAGGTTTTTTCATTACATCCTGGGTTGCAGAAGCAACCAGTTCTGACGAATACTCCTTCATTACAAGCAAATTTTTCGAAATTCCACACATCGATGATTTTTCTATCTTTTTCAATACTGAAAGTTACCATATCAATACCTTTTGGATTGTGTATAATAATCGAGCAGTTGTTAAATGACATTTCCTTTAGCTCATCATACAACCAAGAAGTTATTGATAAAACTCGAGGTTGAAAATTTTGAATTGGCGTAATGAATTCTAACCCTTTTTTGACTGCCGGAATTCCTGCAAAATTTATGGTTCCATCTTCAAAGCGGGCATAACCGATTGTTTCTGGAGCAAAGAAATCTTTCATTACACTAACCAGAAAAATACTTCCTCCTGAAAACCAGCATTTGCTCAATTTGGCATACTTTGACTTTTTAATAATCAAGCATCCTATGCCAGTTGGATATCCAAATGAACGAAACTAGTACAAAATCCAGTTGAATTTCACTCAAATCAAGCCTTTTGTTTGACAAGAAAGCCGAAGCGCAAGGGGAAACATCCCATCCCATACCTTGAGCCAAATTAATACAAGTCAGATCATGATAGACTCCACTATAATTTGATTTAAATGTTACATTTAATATAGGCGGATTTTAGTTTTTTCTATCTAACCCAATTTTTTCTATAAATTATACAAATTAATTTGTTAAGAAAAATAAAAGCTCTTAATCAAATAAGAGCTTTGCTTTGAATTACATTGTTTATGGAACTAATACAAATGTATTGAGTCCCTTTCTTTTAAAGTTCTCGCCTTCTTGCGGTGATTTTTCACCCCAAGATGATTTGTCTATAGGGAAAAAACAAATCGTGACTCCGAAATCTTCCAAATAGATTACAGTTTTCATTCTTGGACTTTTTGGACCAGTTTCCAGAATTTTTATAATCTGGAATTTTTTATCAAACGGGATTTCATACCAAGAATAGTTAGCACGATTTTTGGTAAAAAAACTTCCCAAAAGACCTATGCCAACTATTTTTCCAATTCCCAATATTCCAATCAAAAGAATGGCTTGGAAATCAGTATTAATATTGAATTTCACTGTTAGTGAAATTATTTCTGAACCTATAATTAATACAAGTCCAATAAATAAATATCTCAAACTTTTTTTCATAAAACTTTGTTTTTAAGTGAAACGACAAATTATTAAAGAGAGTTATATCATATATATATTTAATAGTCAATCCTTTATCCCTGAATCCCCACTCTAATTGCAACCCCCAAAACAAATGTTTTGGGGGTTTGCAAATTCAGGGTACCAACGTGAATATAATATATGGCAAATTACTTATTATCGGATGACTCATCGGGGTTCGAGTCTCACCGCCTCCGCAAATATTCGAAACTATTTTACCAAAAATCCTAATAAAGAATTCTAAAAATAAAAAGAATTTCAAACATTTTTATATCTAAAAATGTTTATTTATATAATCAACCTCTTCTGTAATTATCTCATCAAAAGCTTTACTATCTTTATTTATTAAAGCTTCACCTTTTTTCTTTATATTTAGCCAAAAGAAATATAAAAATCCAGAATCTTTTTCTGATAGATCATTAATATCTATAATTGTTTTTTCAGGAATTATATCTATAACTGACAAAAATTCTTTTTTATCAGAGTCAGATATAGATATAATTTTGTTTATGTTCTCTAAAAGAATTTCAATTGGTTTCATAAAAAATTACTCTAAATTATATAATCCTTTATACTCATGGAATCCTGAATATGAAGTACGCATTGTTAATATTTTCTTCAAATATTCAATATTATTATACACCCCACCAGATCTAGTAACATTAAATTTTTCTTCAATTTCCTCAAACTTTTTTTCAATAGTTTTAACACAAGAAAGTATTTCTTCGTATTCTTCCATAGAATAATTACTTTTAACCTCTTTTCCTTCAGACATCATACCTATATTGTACACAAATGGCTTAATTATTAATCTCTCAAAAACAGCAACATCTTCTGCTGTTTTTAATTTATTAGCATCATTATTTAATTTATTCATTGCCTCAAAAGCCCAATCAATTTTAGACTGATCTTTAAGCTCTTGTTTTTGTGAAATATTAGTTTTTTGAGCTGAAGCCTCTTGTGCACTAACAAAACAAATTACAGATATTGTTGTAGCTAAAGTTAAAATATGGCTAAATTTTCTAAATTTTCCCCCTAAATTTTCTAGACAAGAACTTTCATGTTGCACAAAATCTTCAGGTTTTTCAAGACTTTCTGGGCTTTCTTTGTTCTTATTTTTTCCAGGAATCATTTCAAACATAATTCCATTATACTAAAAAACTAGACAATATCAAAACATTAAAGCATATTATATAGTATAACCAACAAAGATAAGAATAAAATATTCTATATTATATTTAAAATATAAATAATTAAAATTATTCTGTATCGTTAGGAATCTCTGTTGTTTGTTCTTTATATGTTTGTTGATTTTGATCAACTGTTATAGGAGCAACATTTATTATTTTCTCTGTTGATGGACGATAAAGTATAGCTATCATTTTTTGAGTATAAGCTAAAACAACATCACCATTTTCAGCATTATCAAAAAATGATTGATCTTTTAATTTTTCTTTATCAGAAACAGTAACAATTGTAGGGGTTTCATCGGGTAATTGCATTAATTTACCAACTTCCTTTACCATTTTCTTAGTTTCTTTTTCAGCTTCCATAGTTGGATTTGTTTTTAATTCATTGTATTTATGATGATAATAAAAAGTACCCCAAATTCCCAAAATAGCAATTACAAACAAAAGACGAATAATGAACTTTTTTAAACTAAATTTCTTTGTTTTTTTAATTGGTTTTTCTGATGAGACCTCATCATTAACTTCAACTTCTTTTTCATTTTTATTTAAAATTGTCATACTATAAATTTTAATTAACTAACTAATAATATTATTTATATTTTATGATAAATTTTTAATATTGTCATCAATAAAATAATCTAAATAATTGAACGAGATAGAATTTTCATCATTTACTGTTTCATCAGCTTCTTCATTATCGTCTGTTTCCGTTTCGTCTTCTTCGTTATCTGCCACTTCTTCTGTTTCTTCTCCAGAGACAGTTTCATCTGTTGATTCATCAGCAACTGTTTCTTCTTCTGTTTCCTCTGTTGTCTCATCTGCGCTTGTTTCTTCGTCAGAAGAAGAACTTTCTACTTCTTCTTCATCTTCTTCATCCGAAGAACTACTGAAACTTGAAACAGTTATGTTCTTTTCGGAAAGGAGCTCGTCAAGTTGATCTTTAGTGATACAAGTTTCATCTCCATCTTCTCCAATACAAAGTTCTTTTGTATGAGTACGATTAGCCCAAATATCTTCAAAGAATCCGGCTACTGCTACAACTTTCTGCGAAACAATTTGCAAAACAATGCTTACGCCTGAATCAATTTTGCTAGCAATATAATCAACTGTATTATCGATTGAGTCAATATCGGTCAAAGAGTTTTCATCAACATAAGTAATTTCGTCTCCAACCAAAATGCCATAAACTGATAAAATTTCCGCCTGCTGTTCTTGAATAGCTTTTACTAAATACGGGGCAAAACGATCATATTTTAGTCCATAACAGTTTTCACCAGTTTCGGAATCACACAACTCAGGATTTTCTGGAATACTCACTATCTCACTTAAACCGCCATTTAAAACTTCTTGAGCGATAAAACCAACTTGTTTACTAGTGTCATCTCCGGTTTTCCAATAGAAAGTTACAGGATTCAAATCTAAAACTTTATCTAAAACTGAAGCATCCAATGTTGTAATTTCTTCCTTTAATCTTTGATCAGATGAGGCTGTCCAGGATGTTGCCCCAGGGTCATTAAGATACATACCTCCACTTGAACCATTTCTAAGCATTAAATTTTTATAAGTTGTTCCTTCATAAAAGATTTGTCCATAATTGGTTGAATCAGTACCCAAATAAAAAACTTGATCAGCATCTATCCTCATACCACCACCAGATATTTGTAGTTTATTTGCAGGACTAGTTGTCCCGATGCCAACATAACCACTGGCTAAAACTGTAAGACCAGAACCAGAGGTAGAATTCGATGCAATTCTAGCAACAATACCCGATGTTGAACTGCCTGTATTAGCAACATATAAAAGTCCGTTTGTTGAAGCTAAAGATGTTGAACTTGTCGTCAAAGATAATCCAGAACCTGTGGTCAAAGCATCAGCTGTCATCGTTAATGGATTTTTGGTTGTTGCAGTTGACCAATTCCATGTTTGTGCATAGTTAGTATTATCTATTGTATTAGTCGCAACAGCGGCTGTTAATGTATTCATTGCAACTCCGGTTGAAGAGACAGTCGAACCAACCTGAACTACTTTGAAATATGTACTTCCTGCAGCACACTTAGTACAAGTGGTGGCAGAGCCAACAATTCCCGGAGCTTGTCCGTAATATGAATTCATTCTAATTCCAACTTGAATATTACTGCTAGGAGTGTAAATGGTTTTTAAGATACCTGTTTGATTGGGGTTACCTGTAGCTGAACCATCAGTTGAAATCTGAAGACTTTTACCAGTTAAAGTTGTCCCATTAGTATAGTCATAGAATTCAAAAATGCCCGCGGAGGCATCGCTAGTATTATAAATAGCAATTTGCGCTTCAAGTTCGTAAGTCTTCCCAGCTTCCAAGGTAAATTTGCTACTTCCATATGTCATATTGCCCGTCTGAAGAGAAGAATCAAAAGTAACAATACTACTCGTGCTAAGTGCGCTAGTATCAGTTCCCGTATACCGGACAATACCATAAGAAACAGTAGTCGAACTCCCTACTGCACTTCCATCCCAATATAATGTTCCGCCAACATTATATAACTTATTAGTCGTCGTACTAGGAGTATCACTTGACAATTCTAACCCTCCAGTTGTTGCTTTAAATCCAACAGCGCCGGTTATGAGTCCGGTACCATTAACAGTTCCAGCCACATCAAGAAGATAACTAGGACTCGTTGTCCCGATACCAACGTTACCAGAAGCCAAAACTGTAAGACCAGAACTGATAGTAGAATTAGATCTAATCCGTGCCACCGTGCCATTAGTACTAGAACTGTTATTAGCTATATATAGGAGTCCGCTAGAAGAGTTAAAGTTGGAACTTGAAGATGTTAAAGATAGGATACTACCGGTAGTTAATGCATCATCAATCATTGCTAATGCTGTTCCAGTATTTAAAGTCGACCAGTTCCATACTTGAACATAATTAGTATTGTCAACTGTATTATTAGCATCAGCAGCGCTTAGTCCGGAAAACTTAGCAGAGCCAACAAGATTGCTAAATGATCCCCCATTTTCTGAAACTTTGAATGTATTGCTAGTTGAGTCAAAATAAATAATGCCTTGGCCACTGGAAGAAACTGGTGGTGCAGACATACCCCTTGAAGTAAGTGCTCCGGCGATATCAAGAATTGTTCCCGGGCTCGTTGTCCCGATACCAACGTTACCACCATTTGCTATAACCAAACTATCTCCAGCACTATCTCCATAAACTTGTAAATACCCATAATCCCCCGTGGGATTAAATCCAACAACTAAACTATCATCACTAGCCAAACTTTGACCAATAAATACCTCTTCATTCGTTGCGTGCGTTGAAAGAAAACTTGCTATCTGAACTGCATTCCCTACACTGACTGACAATTTCTGATTAGGACTAGTTGTTCCTATCCCGACATTTCCGGAAGAATTAACATAAATCCCTTCATCATCACCATCACCCGAAAGATAATTAGACCCAAGAATAATGTTAGCATCCGAACCAGACATCGTAAGAGCAGATGATAATGTTTTTGCTCCTGCAATAGTTTGTGCTCCAGTTGTAACCAAACCTCTAGAAGTTGCTGAAGCGTCTGGAATATTAAACGTGTGTGTTGCACCAGAAGATGTGATTGTAAAATCTGTTCCACTTGTTCCAGTTGCAAATGTTTGAGTTTGACCAGATAGTCCATTTAAAGAAAGAAGTCCCGATGAAGCAGAAGCTAATTCAGACCAACCAGTGTTCAAAGAATCGGTCGTTTTTACAAAAATCTTTCCATTTGTAGTATCAACAGCAACAGAACCAATATTAGCAACAATTGAACTTTCCGGAGTGCCATCAGAATTATAGATGTCAAACGAGTCATTTCCATCATTAAAATTAATCCACTGTCCAGCGCTGGTTCTTGTAATTTTTGGTATACCGGCCCCGGTAATAGCGGTAGTTAGATCATTACCTCCTAGGGTAATGCTTGTTGATGCATCTAATGCCAAGATATCGCTTAATTTTGTAAAATTTAAAATATCATCAGCTAAAGCAATGGTTACTGCGGCGTTTTCACTGCCAGAATTTGCAATAGTAAAGAGACCATCTCCACTATCCGCTAATGTAGCAACATAATTCCCTGTTGTATCATCTCCTAGAACAACGGCATTTGAAGCAATAGTTAACACTCCTGAATTGTTTAAAGTGGCATCTCCAGAAAGAGAAACTCCAGTAGCAACATTAGAAGAATTACCAACAAAAAGAAGACTACTATTCAAGGTCTTTGATAGTTTTTCGTCGTCTAATTCATTAAGAGCATTTTGTACCGTAATAGCAGAAATATTACCGTTGGCAGTATTAGTAATTTGTGAGGCATTGTAATCTCCACTAGAAGCTAGTATTGTTCCTGTTCTACCAAAAACACTAGTAACAGAATTTGTAGTTTGAACTCTTTCCCATGCAGTACCATTAAAAACAACCCAATCATTAACCGCCCAACTGGAAATTCCATCAAGTGTTGTCGTACCCGAAGTAGAAACGACATAATAGTATCCTTTAGTACCACTACCACTGGTTAACGTTGGAGAATTGGTTGTCGCATTCCACGTTCCGCGATAATTCATTGAACCTAACACATCACTGAACATGTCACTACGAGTAATTTTTTTAAGTCCACTACTTGTGTAAACAGCGACTGTATCAGTTGAATCTACCGAACTCGCTGCAGACAACCCATCAATATTCAGAGAAAACGCTCCGCTTGAAAGTGAAATTCCAGTTCCTGCTGTATACGCATTATTGTTATCTGTTGAACAAGACCAAGATGAACCATTCCATTTAATAGTCTCTCCAGAAGAGCAAGAATTTTGAGCAAATTTAGCTAAAGTGATAGTTGAATCAGCAATATCGGAAGCAGTAATTGTTTCATTAGTAATTTCAGAGGATTCGATTGTTGTACCTAAAATAGATGATAATATTCCATTTGAAAAAGAAAGACCTGTACCAGCTAAATTAGTATATGTTTTGCCATTTAAAGTAAAACCATTAATAAATTCTTGAATACCAGTCCAGATATTATCATTTGATAAATCTAATGAGAATAAAGAACCAGAAAGAGAAAGACCAGAACCTGCTGTATAACTAGTACCACCATCATCATTAGCCCAAACCAACTCTCCTCCAGACATTTTCAAAACTTGTCCATCGGTTCCTGTTCCAGAAACATACAAAGGAGATTCAACACTACAACTAGAATCATCCGGAGCACAATCAGGATCTAATGTTTCTCCTGGTTCGTAAATAGTAGCCGAAGCTGTTAAATTAAAAAGAAAACAAAAAACTAAAACTAAAACTAAAACTCTAATACTAAAAAATTTTGTTTTCATAAAATATTTTGGACTTTTATTATTAAACTACTTTAATAGTAAAATTTATTTATTTTTTAAGCAATAAGAATATGTGGAAAAATAAAAAACAACATCATTTATGTAGAATGATGTTGTTTTTAGAAAACAAAAAAACTAAATATTATTTATTAAAATCCAAAAAGGTCTGAGAAGAAACTTCCGATTTTCTTGAAAAATCCAGTTTTTTGACCATTACCATTTTCAAGCCCTTGACCATTATTATCTTTTGTTTGAATTGTTAATGAAGATGCAGTTATTTCATCATCATCTATTTCACCTTGAACCAAAACAACATCATCTTCTGAAATATCAGAAATAGTTATTGTTTCTCCGTCTTTTGAAAGAGTTGCATCTGATAAATCAACTGTATAAGTTACATCACTATTATTTTCAATTGTTATAGTCTCGTTATCAGTATCAATATCTGTAACTGTTCCAACAACTATAGGCTCTCCTGTTCCGTCTACAGAAAAATCATTTCCAGACTTAAGTTCCCCTATTCTTATTTTAGTTGCTGTAACTTCTGTTCCACTGATAGTACCTTCAATAATAATTGTGTCATCCTCTTCAACACTATCAATATCTACTTCGTCACTACCTTCATAAAAAGTAGCATCACTTGCATCAACTGTATATGTTACAGTTTCAGAATTACTTTTATTATTAGGATCGAGCTTTTTATTACTTTCAACTGTTATAGTTTCATCATCAATATCAGTAACCGTTCCAACAATTACTGGTTTTTGATTTTGAAATTGGTTTTGATTTTGGATTTGATTTTGATTAGGATCTATATTTTTATTACCTTGCTGCATCGCACCACCGTTTGTTTTTGGTGGTTGAGCATTTTTATTGGAAGAATCACTTTGTGCATAAGCAAGTGAAACTCCAAACATCAAAAAAACAACAAACAAAAATTTTATATATTTCATAAATTAAAAATTTGAATTAAAAAATTAAACTAAAAAAACGAATAATGAAGATGACCAATCTTCTAAATAATTATTACAACAAGATAATTATATATTTATAATAAAAAAATATCAAATATAAATTTTAAGTAAACTATTACATGCTTCTTAAAATCTTTATTCTATCCTCAAGTGGAGGATGAGTACTCCAAAGTTGCATTGTTTTTTGAGCAAAACGACCAGTACCAAGCGGATTTGATATATAAAGATGTGCAATTGCAGAAGATTTTACTTTCATTGGTTGACTATAATTTTGTAATTTTTCAAGAGCCTTAGCTAATCCTTCTGGATAACGTGTAAGAAGAACACCTGTAGCATCAGCTAAATATTCTCTCTTTCTTGAAATTGCCAACTGAATTAACATTGCAAAAATTGGAGCAATTATTGCTAAAATAATTCCAATAATTGCAAACAATCCACTATTTTCCCTATCATTATCTCTTCCACCAAATAAAGCTCCACGTATAAGCATATCTGAAATAATAGAAATAAATCCTGCAAGAACAACAGCTACAGTAGAAACAAGCATATCTTTATTACCAATATGTGAAAGCTCGTGAGCAATAACTCCTTCTAATTCAGTTTTATTCATAATAGATAAAAGGCCAGTTGTTACAGCAACAACAGAATGTTTTTTATCTCTACCAGTTGCAAAAGCATTTGGAGCACCATCTTCTATAATATAAATTTTAGGCATTGGAAGACCTGCTGTTATAGAAAGATTTTCTACAATTGTATATAACTCAAAAAATTCTTCACGAGTTACATGATGTGCCTTTGCTAAAGATAAAACTATCTTATCTGAATACCAATAACTTATAATATTCATAAAAATAGAAAAAAATACAAAGAAATATAAAATATTAGGATTATTATAAATTCTTGCAAAAATAAAACCAATTAAAACAACAATTACAAAGAATAATGACATTAATAGCCAAGTTTTTCTTATATTTTTTGATTGCTGTGTATATAATGTCATAAATTAATTTTTAAAATTTAACTTCTACTGGATTCTTTTCGGAACTATCAATTTCCAATTCAAAAAAATCTTGTTTTGTAAAATTAAATAATTTCGCAATAATATTGCTTGGAAAAGTTTCAATTTGTATATTCATTTCTTTAACATTACTATTGTAAAATCTTCGAGCTGCTTGAATTTTATTTTCTGTATCTGAAAGTTCATTTTGTAATTGTAAGAAGTTTGTATTAGCTTTAAGTTCAGGATAAGCTTCTGCAATAGCAAAGATTGATTTTAATGTTCCTGCAACTAAATTATCTGCTTCACTTTTTTCTGCAACAGTTTGTGCATTTATCGCTTTAGATCTCGCTTCTGTAACTTTTTCAAAAACCGCATTTTCATGGTCTGCATACCCTTTTACTGTATTCACTAAATTAGGAATAAGATCATAACGGCGTTTAAGTTGAACATCAATATCTGACCAAGATTCTTTTACATGATTTTTAAGCTTTATAAAACTATTATATTTTGTGATAAAATATAATACGAGAACAAATGCTAAAATTATTATTATTGAAATAAAAGACATAAATTTAAAAAATTAATAAATAATACCTATTATATCACAAAAACCCTGCATTAGAATGCAGGGTTTTTGATATAAAATTTATTTTTTCTTTTGTATATTATTCCACATCACAAGCAACGGACTAGCAAGAAAGATACTTGAATAAGTTCCGAAGAACATACCAATAGCTAATGTTATTGAGAACATTTTTGTACTTTCAGGTCCAAAGAATATAAGAGAAAGAAGTGCTAATATTACGGTAGAAGATGTTGCTATTGAACGAATATAAACTTGATTTAAACTTTTTCCAACAATCTCATCAAATGGCTTTCCTTGATTCAAACGAATATTTTCACGAATACGATCGAAAACAACAATTGTATCAGATACAGATAATCCTAATACTGTAAGTATCGCAACAACAAATAAAGTATCTATTTCTGCACCCATAAAATGAGATAAAATAACAAAAACACCAGCAGAAATTATTACATCGTGAACAAGAGAACCTATAGCAATAATTCCATATTTCCAAGAAGAAACTGGTTTTGAAACTTTTCTAAACGAATAAGCTATCCAAAAAATTATACCTAAGGAAACTAGAATAAAACATATTATTGATTTGCGAACAAGTTCTTTTCCAACAGATGGACCAATAGAAGTAAAACCTTTTTCAACTGCATCACTACCTAATACATTTAAAACAGAATTTTTTTCTTCATCAGTTATGTCACGAGCTTTTAAACTAAAACCGTTATCACCCATTGGTTGAACTAAAACAGAACCAATATCAAGTGATTTTATCGCATCTTCAACAACATTTTGGTCAGGTCTAGAAGTTAAATACTCAACTTCTAAAAGAGAGCCTCCTTTAAAATCAATGCCAAAATTTAAACCAAAATAACACATTGAGATTATTGATAAAGAAACTAAAACAGCTGAAATGGTAACAAATATTTTTCTGTATTTTATTATAAACATATTATTTTAGATTTTTTTTAGCATTACTAAATCCCGACCCAAACATGAATTCTGTAAAACCGTTTCTCTTTTTGATATTCAATGTATACAAGAATAATCTTGTAATTGATATTGCAGAAATCAAAGATACAACAACACCAATCAAGAATATAAGTGCAAAACCTTTAATAAGAGTTGTTCCGAAAGCATAAAGAATTATTGCTGTAATAATACTTGAAATATTTGAATCTCTAACTGAAAGCCATGCTCTCTTAAATCCATGATGAATAGAATCTCCAACACCATCACCACTTCTAAGTTCTTCTTTAATTCTTTCAAAAATTAAAACATTTGCATCAACAGCAATACCAATAGAAATTATAAAACCAGCAATACCAGCAGCTGTAAGTGTTACTGGAACAATCTTAAATATCGCAAGCATTATAACAACATAGATTGATAATGAAATTGCAGCAATAAGACCAGGAAGTCTATACCAAATTATCAAGAATAAAGCTATAGCCAAAAATCCTATGATAGCTGCCTTAACTCCAGCACTTGTTGCTTCTTGACCTAATGATGGTCCAATTGTTTGAGTAGAAATAAGTGTTATAGGAACAGGAAGTGCTCCTGAATTTAATCTTCCAACTAAAGTTTTAGCTTCTGTTGCAGTAAAATTACCTGATATTTGAGCCTTACCATCAGTAATTGGTTCATTAACAACTGGAGTTGTAAGAGGTTCGCCATCTAAATAAATAGCTACAGTCTTACCAACATTTTCTGTTGTAATTTGTTTAAATAATTCAGCTCCTTCGTTATTAAACTGAAGACCGACAACAGCCTCACCTGTTGTTTGGTTAAACTCTAAAACTGCTTTATCAAGATATCTTCCAGTAAGTTCTGTCTTTGTATATGGAGATAAATTAACACTTAAATTCAACTCTCCATTTTCATCAACTTTAACTTCTTTGATTCCATTTGAACTTTCTTGTAAATAATCTGGATTTTCCACTCTGAAATCAAGCATTGGTGTTTGTCCAATCATTTCTATTGCTTCTGTAACATCAGTAATACCAGGAAGATCAACGATTAACCTTTCTTCTCCTTGATTAGAAAATCCACTACGTTCAACTCTAATAGATGGTTCTGCAACACCAAAAATATTTACGCGACGTTCAATAACATCACGAAGAGAATCCATAGAGCTTTCAATATCTGTTTCTCCAACTTCAGAAAGATCTGCCTTGTAAATTAAATGAGTTCCACCAGAAAGATCTAAACCTAATTTAAACGGAAACTTTGCAACACCTGTAGCACTTTCTTCAGAAGTTAAATTTCTATAATTTATTTCTGACTGATAAACAAAAAAACCAATACCGACACCTAATAATAGTATAATAAATGCTGTAATTCTTGTTTTCCACATAATAGGCCTATTTTAGACCTTTTTATATCAAAAATCAATGATAAATTATTTAATAAATGAAATTGAATAATATCTTGACAAATAATATTAAATATGCTTTCATATTAGTAATAATAGTTATTTGAAATAATAATCACATAAAAATAAATGTCATGAAAAAAGTTGTTTTCTTTCTGTTATTGTCATCACTTTTTAT
>Ga0153915_10000500_pt1 | contig 36242 bp, 35 predicted proteins | sample Opewatmetagenome_2_FD_107003 | JGI IMG/M metagenome (GOLD analysis project Ga0153915, IMG submission 107003) | Freshwater wetland microbial communities from Ohio, USA - Open water 3 Core 3 Depth 3 metaG | ecosystem: Environmental > Aquatic > Freshwater > Wetlands | place: USA: Ohio, Lake Erie... | reverse complement strand
TCATCTACACCCAAATAAGTAACTGTGGCTTCACCCATACTTTCTAATAAACGACAATTCTCTAGAACTGCTGGATGCTCAATTTTAGTTGTAATGATATGAGCCATCTTATTATTATTTTTATTCCTCCAATTTCTAATAGTTCCTAATATTGCCAAAGCATCACTTTCAGTTCCACTTCCAGTAAATATTATTTCATCATTATGTGCATTAATCAGTTTAGCAATATTACCCCTAGCTTTTTCTATTATAGTTCTTGCCATTATTCCATCTTTAAAAATAGCATTTGGATTTGCATAAAATATTTTTCCACAATAATTCATTTTTCTTCTGACTTTCCAATTAAGTGGAGCTGCCCCCGCATAGTCTAGATAAATTTTTCTCTTTTTAAACATATATAATATATTATCATTCTTTAATAAAAAATCTATATTTATTGTAAAAAAAGCATTATTGTTATATACTCTCTTAAGCTATGAATACTATTATTTTAGTCATTTTAATTTTTAGTCTTATTTTCATTGGTCTATTATGGACTTTATTTATTGAGTTTAGATTAAAAAGAATCTTTGCTGGAACTAAAGTTAAAAATTTAGAAGAAATGATAGTTCTTCTTGGTAAAAAGATGAATGCTATTGAAAAAGAACAAGTTGAAATTAGTAAGCATTTTACTACTATAGATAGTAGATTAGATAAGACAATTCGTAATGTTGAAGTAATTAGGTTTAATCCATTTTTGGATTCTGGAAGTAATCAAAGTTTCGCTATTTCTTTCATGAATGATGAAAATAATGGTGTCATAATTTCCAGTCTTTATGCTCGTGACCGTATGAGTATATTTGCAAAACCAATTATTGGGGGTAAATCTGATTTTGAGCTATCCGCAGAAGAAAAAGAGGTGCTCAAAAAATCAATTAGTAAATAAATTATTGGGTCGTTTAAGTAGAGGATTTGTCTTTACAAAGTTTTATTATTAATAACAACTATAAACATGAAAGAAGAAAATAATAAAAAAATTAGACCACCTGTCGTTGTTATTATGGGGCATGTAGATCATGGTAAATCTACACTTCTTGATTATATAAGAAAAACAAATGTCGTAGGATGTGAAGCTGGCGGAATAACTCAATGCATTAGTGCTTATGAGGTTTCTGTAAAAGACGAAAATAAAAATGATAGATTAATAACTTTCTTAGATACTCCAGGGCATGAAGCATTCTCAAAGATGCGAGCACGAGGAGCAGAGGCTGCGGATATTGCTATTCTTATCGTTTCAGCTGAAGATAGTGTTAAAGCCCAAACGATAGAAGCTTATAATACTATTATAGAAAGTGGTATCCCATGTATTGTAGCTATAAATAAAATAGATAGACCTAACGCCAATATAGAGAAAACAAAAATGGACCTTATAGAAAAAGGTATTTATTTAGAAGGGCTTGGAGGTGATATCCCATATGTTTTAATCTCAGCCAAGGAAGGAACTGGCATAAGCGATTTATTAAATATGATAATTTTGTTTGCTGATATGCAAGATTTTACTGGTAATCCACAAAAAAATGCTAGCGGAATAATCATTGAATCACAGCGTAATTCAAAACGTGGAATAGAAGCAACTTGTATTATAAAAGATGGAACTCTAAAATCTGGTATGTTCGTCGCTACAAGTAATGCAATTGTTAATACTAGGATATTAGAAAATTTTTTAGGAAAACAAATCAAAGAAGTTAGCTTTTCCTCCCCTATTAAACTTGTTGGATTCAATAAAGTTCCTGAAGTTGGAGATACTTTTCAATCTTTTAATTCAAAAAAAGAAGCTGAAAAATATATTAAACTTTCTAATGAAATAAAAGAGGATGAGAAAAAAATAAACAAAGATAAGATAAGTACTCAAGGAAAAGTTATTCCTATAATAATAAAAACAGATGTATTGGGGACAATTGAAGCAATAGAAAAAGAAATTGAAAAGTTAAATAATGAAGAAATTGCTTTTAAAATAATCGGCAAAGGAGTTGGAACAGTAAATGAATCAGATATCAAGCTTGCTGGTGTTGATAAAGAAAGCATAGTGATTGGATTTAATACCAAAATAGACTCTAGTGCTAGAGATTTAAATGAATCACTAGGAATAGAAATAAAAATATTTGATATAATTTATAAGTTAGTTGACTGGCTTAAAGAGATAATAGAAAATCGCCGACCAAGACAGGAAATCACAGAAGTTACTGGATCATTAAAAGTTCTCAAAACATTTGGCTCAACTAAAGATAAGAAGGTTGTTGGGGGAAAAGTTATTAATGGTAAAATAACTTCTAGTAGTAAAATTAAAATAATCCGTCGCGAAAATGAATTAGGTACTGGTAAAATTTCAGAATTACAAATGAATAAAATGAAAACGAGAGAAGTTACTGAAGGTTCTGAATGTGGTCTTCAAGTTGAAACAAAAATCGATATTGCCCCTGGTGATATACTTGAAGCTTTTGAATTAGTGATAAAATAAAATGGCTAAATATAGAAAAGAAAAAATCAAAAACGGAATAAAAGAAATTACTGCTATGTATATCGGGAAAAAATCTGGTAGTACTTCGCTCATAACAGTTACCGATGTCGCATTATCAGATGACGGTAAAAGAGCTACTATTTTAGTAAATGCTTTTCCAAGAGATAAAGAAAATGCTGCTTGTAATTTCATTAAGAGAAGTTTAGGTGAAATAAGAAAAATTATTGTTAGAGATCTAAAAATAAATCCTGTCCCTTTTTTAGATGTTAAAATTGATGAGGGCGAAAAAAATAGACAAAAAATTGACGAATTGCTTGCAAAAAGTTAAAGTAAAATAGCTGGCCTAGTCGCCAAGTGGTAAGGCAAGGGTCTGCAAAACCCTTACACGACGGTTCGATTCCGTCCTAGGCCTCAAAGTTAAATATATGCTGGGGTGGCGAAATTGGCAGACGCACTTGCCTTAGGAGCAAGCGGAAGAGATTCCATGGAGGTTCAAGTCCTCTCCCCAGCACCATTATATCCCTTATATTAAGCTATATTTGCTTATTTAGCTCAAATATAGTATCATTTGACTTATGACGATTATAGTTAATATTTTACCCTATATACAGATAGCTCTGTCTATTGTGCTTATAGTTGCAATCTTACTTCAACAGTCAACAGCTGGAATGGGGGGGGTTTTAGGTGGTGGAGACGAAGGTGGTCTTTATACAACCCGTCGTGGTTTTGAAAAGTTTCTATTTATCTTAACAATTGTTGTTGCTATACTCTTTGCCCTATCTTCATTTATAACTATATTCATCAAATAAGTTTTAAAAAGATTACGGTAATTATTTATGAGTAAAATTACTTCATTCATTAAAGATTTCCATTTATATAAAAAAAGAGAATTGATAGATGCGATTGCTTCATTTTCTAAAAAGCAAACAGTCGTATTCTTTTCAATACTCGTTGTCGCAATAGTTTCTCTTATAATAATTTTGGGTAAAATAAATTCAATGTTTATGATTGATGTTCCTGTAAGTGGAGGAACAGTAACTGAAGGCATTTTAGGAGTTCCAACATTAGTTAATCCTGTAAGTGCCCTATCAGATGCAGATAAAGATTTAGTTGCATTGGTATATTCTGGTTTAATGAGAGAATCTGAAAATGGCGAATTCATTCCAGATTTAGCAGAATTATATACTATCTCACCAGATGGAACAGTTTATACTTTTACTATTAAAAAAGATGCTAAATTCCAAAACGGAACGAAAGTAACTGCCGATGATATAATATTTACTGTAGAAAAAATTAATGATCCAATTATCAAGAGTCCTCGCAAAACAGCATGGAGTGGTATCACCGTTAGTAAAGAAGATGATTACACTGTTAAATTTACGTTAGATCAGCCATATATCTCTTTTATGGAGAATATGACAATAGGAATTTTACCATCAAAATTATGGGATAATATAAGTTCAAGTGATTTTAATTTATCTCCTCTAAATACTAAAGCTATAGGTTCTGGCCCCTATAAAATAGAAAATGTCATTAGAGATAAAGATGGAATTCCAGAAAGATACGAACTTAAAAGATTTAATCGTTTTACTTTAGGCAAACCATTAATCAAAGAAATAAATATAGTCTCTTTTTCAAACGAAAAAGATCTTATAAAATCTCTTAATAATGGATCTATTGATCAAGCTGGTAGTATAAGCCCTGAATATATTGAAAATCTTAAAGACAAAGGTTATAATATTCATAGCACTACGTTGCCTAGAGTATTTGGAATTTTCTTTAATAGTAGCAAAAATAAAATATTTGAAGATAAAATAGTTATTCAAGCTATTGATAAGACTATAGATAGACAAGATCTTATTAATCAGGTTTTGGATGGATATGGTTCTATAATTTATAATCCCGTTCCAGAAAAAATATTAAAAAAAGAATACGATATAGCTTATAGTAGTAATACTATAGATGAAATAAATGAAATACTAGATAAAGATGGTTGGACCTTAGGGGAAGATGGCATTCGTTATAAAGGCGGAGAAACAACCAAAACAGTTACTAAAAAAGTTAAAGGTAAAACTGTTCAACAAACAGCCAAAAGTACTGAACCAATTACTAGATTGTCTTTTTCAATAACAACAGGAGATACTCCTGAGCTTAAAGAAATAGAATCTCTTATAAAAGATCAGCTAGCTAAAGTTGGTATTGAGGTTGATATCCAAAAAGTTTATGAGGCTGGCCAACTTAATCAGATTATCAGAGCTCGTGATTACGAAACATTACTTTTTGGTCAATTAATAAATTATGAATCAGATTTATACTCTTATTGGCACTCTAGTCAAAGGACAGATCCAGGACTTAATATTGGAATGTATAATGACAAAAAAATTGATTTAATATTAGAGACAGTCCAAAAAACATTAAGCAAAGAAGCTAGAGATGATTTATATAGTGAGTTAATAGAAGAATTTGATAATAATACCCCAGCAATTTTAATATATTCTCCAAATTATATTTATATAACTTCTCAAAAACTTAATATGCCAAATTTAAACATAACAACTCCTTCAGATAGATTCTCGTCAGTATACTTATGGTCTACTGATACAGATAAAGTCTGGAGAATGTTCACTAAATAAAATATGAATGAGATACAAAAAAACTCAAATTTAAAGAATAAGACAAGAATAAAAAATGGTTATCAAAAACAGAGCAATATCCATGTTTTTCGTAAACCACAGACAAAATTGGCTGAAAGAAATATTAATAATATTAATAACAGACAACCATCTTATATCTCAAACAATCAAAAAAATAATTCAAAAAGTATACCTAGAAAAATAAGCCGAGGAAGTTATCAGTATGGTAATTCAAAAAACCCACATCGACCTAAAATTGATACTTCAATATCTCAAATAAAGACAATATCGGCAAAGAGTAAAAATTTAATTCCCCCTCCAGACAAAGGCGTCATCAGAATAATACCATTAGGAGGAGTAGAAGAAATTGGGAAAAATATGACAGCTATAGAAATAGGAGATGATATTATCGTTATAGATGGAGGAATGCAATTTAAAACAGAAGATACTCCTGGAATTGATTATATAATTCCAAATACAACATATTTAGAAGAAAGAAAAGATAAAATTAAGGCTATGATTGTAACACATGGGCACCTAGATCATATAGGAGGACTTCCTATAATCATGAGCCGTATTGGTAATCCTCCATTATATTCTAGAAATCTAACAGCTCTCTTAATAAAGAAACGCCAAGAAGAGTTCCCTAGCCTTCCTGCTTTAAACATACAAGTCGTAGAAAAAAATTCTGTTATCTATGCGGGAAATATTAAAGTTAGATTTTTTGGAGTAACTCACACAATACCAGATGCTCTTGGCATTGTTATTGAAACTCCTTATGGAGACATTGTTACTCCAGGAGATTATAAACTTGACCAGATTGATGGAACCCCTACAAAAGAAGAGGAAAAAGAGTATGCTTTCTTTGATAAAGAGAAAGTACTTCTATTAATGACCGATTCAACGAATGTTGAAAATGAAGGTTTCGCTCTCCCCGAAATAAAAGTTCATGAGGGCCTTGAGAGATTAATTAAAAAATGTGATGGGAGAATCGTAATCTCAGCCTTTGCTTCATCCATAACTAGATTGATGAAAATAGTTGAGATTGCAGAATCATTAGGTAAAAAAGTTGCTTTAGACGGTAGGTCGTTGAAAACTAATATGGAAGTTTGCGAACAAGCTGGTATCTTTAAACCTAAGAGAGGAACGATTATTCCTGTTGAAAATGCCGACAGTTATCCTCCTAATAAAGTTCTAATTATGATGACTGGGGCTCAAGGAGAAGAGTTTGCGGCTCTTTCACGTGCTGCAAATAAAACTCATAAAAAATTCCAAATAAAACCAGGAGATACGATAATTCTTTCTTCTTCTATAGTTCCTGGAAATGAAATGGCTGTCCAACATTTAAAAGATAATTTATCTCGTCATGGGGTTCATATTATAAGTTATCGGACTAGTGAAGAATATGTGCATGCAACAGGGCATGGTAATCAAGAAGATATTAAATGGCTTCATAGAAAAACTCATCCCAAATTCTTTATTCCAATTCATGGCTGGCATTCAATGCTAGTAAAACATAAAGAACTCTCCATGTCACTTGGGATGTCAGAAGAAAATATAATTGTTCCAGATAATGGCTCAATAATAGAGATTACTAATAATGGAGAAAAAGTGGAACTACGTAAAGAGAAAGCTCCTTCTGGTCCAATGATGGTAGATGGTTTTTCAATTGGTGACGAACAAGATGTTGTTATTCGTGACCGCGTAATGCTTGCTCAAGATGGAATGTTCGTTTTGATTGCAACAATAGATTCGTCCACTGGAAAACTAAGAAAATCTCCGGATATAATATCACGTGGTTTTATTTATCTAAAAGAAAATCAGGAACTACTTCATCAAGTCAGATTAATTATTAAAAGAACCGTTGAAAGTGAAACTTCTTCAGGTGTTTCAATAAATTTTGATAATATTAAAACAGCTTTAGGAGACAATATCTCAAAATTCCTTTTTCAAAAAACAGCTAAAAGGCCTATTGTTATACCAGTTTTATTAAGCATTTAATTCTTATTTAATGAGAGCAGAAAAAATAAAAAAAATATATTCACTTGCATTTTTATTCAATTTCCATTTAGCCTTATCTTCATATATAAATTCAACATTTCTAACTAATATTATTCCTGAAAAATATGTTGGGGTTTTATATACCATATCATCTATTCTAACCTTGGCTCTACTATCTAAAAGTGCTAAAATTTTAAAATATTTTGGTAATAGAAAATTAACTTTAATCTTTCTTTTATTTAATATTTTTTCTTTGATAGGACTTTCTTTCTCTGTTGATCCATTAATTATAGGAACTTCTTTTGTCATTTTTACTACAACAAATACATTAGTAATGTTTTGTATTGATATATTTATAGAACATTGGAGTGATAAAAATAAAACTGGAGAAACCCGCGGTTTATATTTGACAATTGTAAATTTAGCAATAATGATATCTCCTCTTATCGCTTCTCTTATCATAACTAAAGAAGGTGGGTACAAATCTATCTATCTCATAGCATTACTCTTGGTGATAATTATGACTATTTTATTTATGTCATTTATAAAGAAATATAAAGATAAGACATATACAAGAACTGCTTTTGTAGAAACTTTCAAATATCTTAAAAAAAGTAAACATATGTTTGCTATTTCAATGGTTAATTTTCTTTTGCAATTCTTTTATGCTTGGATGGTGGTTTATACTCCTATTTATCTTTATAATCACTTAGGTTTTACTTGGGATAAAATAGGTATCATGTTCACAGTAATGCTTATTCCTTTTGTTATTATTGAATTACCAATAGGTGTAATTATTGATAAATATAATTTTAATAAAAAAATTATATTATCTATTGGTTTTATTATTATGATAATTTCAACTGGAATTATAACTTTTCTCCCCGCATATAATTGGATAATTTGGATAATCATTTTATTTATTACCCGTGTAGGAGCAAGTATCGTTGAAGCAACTAATGAAATATACTTCTTCACTTATATAGGAGATGAAGATGCTTCTCTTCTAAGTATTTTCCGAGATATGTACCCAGTTGCTTATATTATTGCTCCAATAATTGCAACTTTAATATTCCTCATATTACCGTTTAAATATCTATTTATTACTTTGTCTATAATAATGTTGTCTAGTTTCTATTTTATATCTAAACTTAAAGGTAAATATGAAAATAAATTATCCAATCCGAATAAATAAATACTTAGCTCTTAATAACTATTCAACTCGTAAGGGCGGAGATGTCTTAATTAAAAACGGACTTGTTTTTATAAATGATAAAAAGGCTATTTTAGGAGATAAAATAGAAGAAAGTGATAAGGTTACGGTAAAAGAAAATAAAAATAAAAAAAAATATGTTTATTATGCTTATAATAAACCGATAGGAATTTCAACTAATAAAGAAAATTCAGGAAAAGATATTTTAAAAGTAACTAAATTCCTTTTTAAAGTTTTTCCTATCGGAAGACTAGATAAAGATTCACATGGATTAATAATCATGACTAATGATGGAAGAGTTACTGACAGACTTTTATCCCCTAAGTATATTCACGAAAAAGAATATATTGTAGAAGTTAAACCAAATTTCACAGATAAGTTTATAAAATTAATGTCAAATGGTGTAAGATTTGACAGATACACAAGTAAAAAGTGTAAAGTCTGGGCAGAAGAAATAAAAGGCAAAAACTCTAATAATATTTTTCATATAATTTTAACCGAAGGTAAAAGACGTCAAATAAGACGCATGTGTGAAGCCCTACATCATGAAGTTATAGATTTAAAAAGAATAAGAGTTATGAATATAGAATTAAAAGATATCCCCCTAGGTAAATATAGTGAAATAAAAAAGGAAGAATTAGATAAATTTTTAAGGTTACTTAGTCTAAAATAAAAATTCCCCATCAGGGGAATTTTTATTTTAGACTTTTTTATTTCGCCACGTAAGGAAGTAATCCCATAAAGCGAGCGCGCTTTATGGCTGTTGAAAGTTTTCTTTGATTCTTTGAAGTCACATCTGTTCTTCTACGAGAAAGCATACGGCCATTAGGGGTTAGAAATCTTTTTAATAAATCTGTATCTTTATAGTCAATATATTTTATATTGTTTGATGAAAAATAATCTTGTTTCATTTTTGTTTAAATTAAATTATAATTTTTTAGAAAGGAATATCTTCTGTATTAATCTGTTCATCTGGATACTCAATAGTATCTAGTTCTTCATTATCATTTTCTTGAGAATCTGTTGATTTTGCAGATGAAGATTGATTTGTAGATGATGAATTTCTATTACCATTCGAGCCGAATTGTACTCTGTCAGCAACAATTTCTGTACGATATTTTTTAACTCCAGTAGAAGCATCATCCCAACTTCTAGTTTGCATTCGCCCTTCTACCATAACTTGACTACCTTTTCTCATATATTGAGCAACTGTCTCCGCCTGACGACCAAAAACAACAATATTATGATAGTCTGCTGACTCCTGTTTATTTCCATCTTTATCTTTCCAAACGCGATTAGTAGCAACAGAAAAACTACAAACCTTAATTCCAGAAGGAAGAGCGCGAAGATCTGGATCTCTAGTTAAGTTACCTATTACAAATGCTTTATTTAAATACATCCCGTTAGAAGCAGGTTGCGGTCTCTTTTCTGACTCTGCTTAATTATACTTCTTTCGACTAAATACTTTTAAGACTTTTTATTCCGTTAGATACTGCGACCGCGGCTTCTAACGGGATACATAAACTTATTATACCACAAGAGCATCAATCTCTTGATCTATTGTTTCTTCGTTTATTGGCTCTTCAGGAGTCTCCTCTTTTACCTTTTGAGAACGACGTCTTGAACCATCTTGTTTATATGATCGTTTAGGAGACATTGTATTTTCTCTAACTGTTTTTATGAGAAGAAAACGAATTATCTTTTCGTTATTATCTAATGATTCTTTTATAGCTTTTGCCATATCTGCTGTACATTCAAATTTAACCCATCCAAAATATCCATAAGAAAACTTCTGTCTTTTGTTATTAACAGAACGGGACATCTCATAAGCTAGATCTATAAGCTTAGGATATTCATCAGATATAAAAGTAGCTCCTTTATCAGATATAGAATCTTTAAATAAAGTTACTTCTTCACCCAAGCTCTCCTCTGGAATTGTAGGTAACATAAGATATCCTACTTCATAGATTCCTAGACGAACATCATTTTCGTCATTGATATTACCTTCAGGGTTAACTTCTTTTTTATTTTTTACCATTTTAAAACTTAAATTACTTTAATAAATAATACTATCTCACTACGGACCCCCGCCTGAACGACTACTCAGTTGGGCAGGTATGTGTACCGACTATAAGGTCGAGACAAATGAGATATTGCTATACTAACAAAGATAACCTAAAATGTCAAAATTTTCTGTCAGCGGTCCAACCGCCGACAAAATCGCGATTTTTTGAGTTTCTACCCCTTTAAAAATAGGGTCATTTTTCTGTCGGCGGTTGGACCGCTGAAAAAACTTTTTGGGTAGTTTTATTAATAACCTTAAGAACCTCAACTTCTTCTATATTTTTTACCCTTGCAATTGTTTTTACAACTTCTTTTACCATCCAAGGTTCACACCTTTCTCCTCTATAAGGAGTAGGTGCTGCATAAGGCGAATCTGTTTCTACCATTATTGAAGTAATTGGTATATTTTTTATAATTTTATCATAATTATTAGAAAAAGTTATAGGACCATCAAAAGAAATTGTAAAGCCTAGAGAAATTACTCTTTTTACTATTTCTAAATTACCAGAGAAGAAATGAAAATTAGCCATAAGAGAAGTATTGTCTTTTTTATACTTTTCTAAAATATCTAAAACATCTCTATAAGCATCCATAGAATTCTTTTGTGGTCTAGCATGAATCATTAGTGGTTTATTTACTTCTAAGGATAATCGAATATGCTCCTTAAAAATTTCCTTTTGTTTTTCTTTCATAATGTCAGATGAATCAAAAAAATACTCAAGTCCACATTCACCAATAGCAACAACTTTATTATTTTTAGCTAGATTAAAAAATTCTTGATAATCAAATTTTTTAGTAAAGACATCATTTGGATGTAACCCTACAGCCGCGAAAAGATTACTATATTTTTGGGCTAGTTCCACAGCCAAAAGAGACGATTCATAATCATAACCAACAGTTATTGTATAGATACCTTCTTTGTTTAATTTTTCTATAACTTTTTCCCTATCAAGATTAAACTCTTCCGAATTAAGATGGGAATGTATATCTATATACTTTAGTTCCATAAAATTATTCTTTTCTTAAAAATAATGGGGTTTCTGGTTTCTGCCTTGTCTTTAAAAGCTCAATTATTTTTTCTGAAGTTTTAGGCATAAGTGGAAAAAGCGAAGTCGCAATACACGCTAAATCTTGGGTCATTTTTAATAAATCAATCTTTGCCTGGTCTGGTTCTACTTTTATTTTTTTATATGGTTCAGATTCTTGAATAAATTGATCTAATTCACTTATCTTATTCCAAATAATATCCATAACTTTATTTAATTCAAAATTATCATAAGATTTATCTAATTCTCCACTAACAATTGGCTCAAATGAGATTCCTGAAATATTAATATCATAAGCAACCAACATATTCATTAATCTAGAGACTAAGTTACCTAGGCCATTAGCCAAGTTAGCATTATAAGCACTTTTAAATCTTTCCACTGTGAACGGACTATCTTCAAAAGGAGAGATCTCTTTTAAAAGGAAATATCTTAGAGCCTCTGCCCCATATTCATCAACTATATCATAAGGGTTAAAGGTATTACCTAGGGATTTAGACATTTTAACTCCACCCTCTCCGGTGATAAAACCATCTATAATTATATGATTAGAACATGACAAGCCACAAGCCATAAGCATTGCCTGCCACATCGCTGATTGTTGACGAAGATTATCTTTACCACAGTATTGAACAACTTCCCCCTCACCCCAATATTTAGCAAATAAATCTTCTCCGGGCATACAAACACCAATATTTGAATGAGGAACTTTATTCATACAAACCTTAGGCCATCCAAGAGTAGAAATATAATTTACCAAAGCGTCAAACCAAACATATATTACTTGACTTTTATCTCCAGGAACAGGTATTCCCCAAGGCATTTTGGAAGCCATTCTTGATATTGAAAAATCCTCTAGCCCAGCTTTTACAAAAGATTTTATTTCATTAAAACGAAAATCTGGAATAACAAACTTCGGATTATTATCATAAAACTCTAAAAGTTTATCTTGAAATTCACTAAATTTAAAAAAATAATTTTCTTCATCTATTAATTCTAGAGGTTTACCGGGGTGTAATAAACACTCACCCTTCTCATTTAATTCAGAATCAGTTTTATAAAGCTCACAACCTGTACAATATTTAGCTTTATAATTTTTCTTATAAATAAAACCGTTCTCCTGACATTTAATCCAAAATTCTGAAACTGCAACGATATGATTTAAATCTGTCGTTCTAATAAAATGTATATCTTCGGATATGTTAAGTAGCCCCTTTAGATTTCTAAAACGAGAAGCATATTCGTCAACATAATCTTGAACATTTTGTCCATTTTTTTGAGATGCTTCCCATAATTTTTTACCATGCTCATCTGTCCCTGTATTAAAAAATACATCGTACCCTTGGAATTTCTTGTATCTAGCAATTACATCAGCCCTAATAAGCTCTAGAGCAAACCCAACATGCGGAGTTGCGTTTACATAAGGTAATGTAGTTGTTATATAAAATGATTTGTTTTTATTCATAAAATTAACTAGGTAATGGCGTTTTCTTTTTTTCTAAATCGTCAAAAAATTCTAGAATAAAAACAGCACAAGGTATTGCCAATATTATCCCCCAGAATCCTGCAAGTCCTCCACCAATAATAATAGATAAAACAACAACAAGAGGTGATATTCCTATAACATTTTTAACAATTAATGGATAAATTAAATAATTTTCAAATTGGTGCAAGATGAAGAATATGGCAATCGCCAAAAGGGCCATGGTAACCCCCCCGCCTAAATAAGCAAATACTGTTGCTGGAATAATTGCAACAAAGATACCATAAGGAACCAGCTCACAGACAGCAGTGAAAACAGCTAAGACTAATGAATATTGTACCCCCATGATTGTTAAACCAAGATAAGCCAGTACTCCCATTATAAGTCCAAGTAATAATTGTCCTTGGAACCAAAGTCCTATCTTCTTTTCTGTTCTACGCCATAAACCAATAACATATTCTTCTTGTTTTGCAGGAGTAAGAATTCTTAAAAAGTTTTCAACCCCTCTATCGGTTAGAGAAAAGAATAAAGAGAGTATAAAAATTAGTATTAAGTTAAATATACCACCAAAAGCTTGACTAAATATATCAAAGAAACCTCCAGACATACTATCAATTAAATTTTGTCCACTTTGAATTACGTCTGAAATAGAAGAATTTGAAGATATTGTATTTACAACATCTTTGGCCTCACTTATTGTGTCAGATTGAAAAGTACTTAATACACTCGTTGAGGGAATATACTTATCAAGAGAATTTACCAAGGAAGACATTTCATCTATGAATACTGGTATAAATACATAAGACAATGCTATTAGGATACCAACAGTTATTGTATAAACACCGAAAACAATTACTGCTCTATTCTTAATTTTAGGTTTCAATTTAGTAACTACAGATTCAACAAAAGAAGCAATGACAATAGCTGTTAAAATAACCAATAGAATACTATGCAATTTAATTATTGCAAAAATCAGAAAACCCCACAAAATAATTCTAATTATTGTCTGATCAGATATATTCATATTCATTTTTTGAGTACCATTATCCATATATCTAACAATATAATATCATATTATCTAATTAATTAGAATTTAAGTATTTTTTCAAATTTTTTAGTATTTTTATAAGGACCAATTACAGCTAAATTCAAGTTTCTTTCTTTAAAGATAAGCTTAGCCATTTGTTTTATATCATTAATCGTAACTTTATTTATCTCTTTTATTTTTTCATCTAAAGATTTAACTTCGTCCCTTAGAAGTTCTTGCTCACTATAAAAGTTTGCAACACTATCTGACGATTCTAAAGACATTTTTAAGTTACCAACTATAAGAGATTTAACTTTTTTAAGTTCTTCTTCTGTAACTTTATTATTTATCAAATCTTTACATTCTTTTAGTATTTCTTTTATTACTTCATAAACCCTTTCATTATTTACTCCAGCAAAAATCTCAAAAAAGCCTCTATCAAGGAAGGTCATATTTTTTGAAGCAACATAATAGGCAACCCCCATTTCTTCACGGAGTTTGTTAAAAAGTCTTGAGCTCATTCCAGCTCCTAAAATACTTGCAAGTAAAATAATTTTGGCATTTCTTTTATCAAAAAGAGAGAAACTTCTAACCCCAAGAATAAAATGCGTCTGGTCTGTATTTTTATATCTTAAGAGAACCTTAGGTTTATTTTGGATATTTTTAGTTTTGATCTTTTTCTTTGTGCTAGAAACAGAAATATTTTTAAAACTTTTATTTATTTCTTGATAAATTTCTTTTTCGTTTATATTACCAGCAATAACAACAACAGTATTCTTTGTTGAATAATAATTTTTCTTGTAATTTACAAAATCATTGCGAGTCATTTTATAAATATTTTCCTTCGTTCCTAAAGTGCTACACCCAGCTGGCTGATCAGAATATAAAACTTTTTGGAATAAATCTTGAACAAGCTCTTGGGGTAAATCTTCATACATATTTATTTCTTCAACAATAACCCCTTTCTCTTTTTCTATTTCTTTTTCTGGAAAAGTTGAATTTAAGTAGATATCAGAAATAATATCAAAAATTTGTTTGAATTTTTTTGCATTACCTTTTGCGTAATAACCAGTAAACTCATTGCCCGTAAAAGCATTATACTGGCAGCCCAAAGCATCAAGTTCATGAGCAATAATTTTTGAACTTGGTCTTTTAATTGTCCCCTTGAAGGACATATGTTCAAGAAAATGTGATATCCCATTTATATTTTTATCTTCATAGTCACTTCCCGCTCCAACAAGGAAAAGAACTGTAACTGTTGGATTATCTTTCATTGGTATAGTTATAACCCTTAGACCATTTTTATATATTTTCTTTTTTGTTTTTTGCATAACAATATATTAGCACAAAATATTATAACTGAAAAAGCTAGGACTAGCCTAGCTTTTTCTAATTTATTCTTTCTTTAATATAAGGAATTACTTCTTCTTTATTGATCCTAGTTTGCTCCCCTGTATCACGATCACGAATTGTAACAGTATTATCAGCAAGAGTATCAAAGTCTACAACAATACACCATGGCGTACCTATTTCATCTTGTCTACGATAGCGTTTACCAATATTTCCATTATCATCATACATAACTCTACCAAATTCATTTTTGAGTTTCCCATATACAAGCTCTGCATATTTACAAAGTTCTGGTTTGTTTTTCAAAAGTGGAGATACAGCACAGATAATTGGTGCAATAGAAGGCTTAAAAGCTAGATATGGTCGGACTTCCACATCAGTTAGTTGCTCTTCTCTGTAGCTTCCAGAAAGTAGAGCAAGAATTGTGCGATCAACTCCAAAAGTTGGCTCAATAACATGAGGAGTTATTTTAGTTTTATTCTCTTCATCTTGATAATCAATCTTATGTCTACTCAAGTCAAAATTAGTCCTGTAAGCAAGACCATAAAGTTCTTTTCTTCCAAAAGGAAAATCAAACTCAAAATCTATTGTTCTTTTTGAATAATGAGCTAAATCATTTTTATCTACTTCAAGTTCGTGAATTTTGCTTATCTCAAGTCCTATACTATCCATCCATTCAAACATTTCATCTCGCCAATATTCAAAATATTTTTCCCATCCTATCGGATTTATAAAATATTCTATTTCCATTTGTTCAAACTCACGAGAGCGAAAAACAAAATCGCGTGGGGTAATCTCATTACGGAAAGCTTTACCAATTTGAGCCATACCAAAAGGAAGTCTAGGGTGAAAAGAATTAACAATATTTTTGAAATTCACAAACATCCCTTGAGCTGTCTCTGGACGTAAATAAACAGTTGACGAAGAATCCTCTACTGCCCCAATTTGGGTACGGAACATCATATTAAATTGTTTAGGAGTAGTTACTGAAGCTCCACAAAAATCACATTTACCATGTTCTTTGAGTTGATCTTCACGGAAACGACGTTTGCATTTAGTACATTCAACCAGAGGATCAGTAAAAGTATCTACGTGCCCCGAGGCTTTCCAAACTTCTGGACTCATAATTATCGCCGCATCTATTCCATACATATCACAACGTGAATCAACAAATTTTTTCCACCAAGAATTTTTAACATTATTTTTCAAAGCTACTCCAAGTGGACCATAATCCCAAGTTCCAGCAAGTCCTCCATATATTTCAGAACCTTGATAAATAAAACCTCTTCTTTTGCAGAGTGAGATTATCTTTTCCATTAAATTTTCATTTATTTCTTGCATTTTATAAAATAATTTAATAACTAATAACCTTATCACTTCCCGCATTTAAAATACTTAGAGCACTAGTTGTATCTTCAAGACTAGTTCCAGTAAATGAATCTGTTCCTGTAAGAGTAACTCCTTTTATCAATTGAGGAGAACTTCCCACTTGGGAAAGAGATGGTTTTATTGATAATATAAATGAAGCTTCCCTGTTTGAGTTAATTCCAGTATTAGAGGACACTTGTCCTATATTCCAAGTTATCTCACGAGTAACTTCATTATAAGTGATATCTTCTGTTTCGTCTGAATATATTCCTACCCAATCAACATATATAGGCAAAGAGGATACTGCCTTAGCTCCAGTTATTGCATTTGTTGAGTTAGAAAGAGTCCAATTAATCTTATATCTAGTTTGTGATTCAGCCTTTGGAGGATTTTCTCCATCTAAGTAAGAAGCTGAAGTAGCAATTTGAAAATCAGAAAGTAATTTAATGACTTTTTCTGAATAATTACTTATATCTGTATAAATAGAACCAAGCTGTGGTTGCTTACCACTAATGCTAACTTTTATTGATACTTGTGGTTCTTTAATTGCGCTTGATGATCCAGCTAAAGATATTGGAATAAAACTAAAGGAAACTGTCCCACTCTGCCCCGGGTCTATTTCTGCTAAAGATGAGAGTGTATTTCTATCCCACACAATTTGATTATTTGTTGAATCGTAATAGCCATTATTGGAAGATATCTTAGTCTTATCAAAGACATTACCAGAAATACTAGCAATTATTTTCCCATCTGTAATTAAAGTAGACAAATTATTAGACCAATTTATATCTACATTAACAGTACTCCCCCCGGCAACAGCATATTCTGTTTCATCTTTATCATTTACTAATATCTCTGTATCTAAGAAAGGTTTAGCTATTGATATTTTTTGAAGTGTTGAACTATAAATTATGTTAACTTCCGATGGATCAGTTTCTGAAGATGTCCCCGCATAAGCATGAAAAATTTGTTCATCTCCTTCTTGCCCTAGAAGCCGTCCTTTTACCTCAACAGTGATAGGATTAGTCAGAGATATAGAGGAAAGATCCCACGTTGAATTACCAACTAATGGAACGGGGGTAGCACTTTCAAAAATAAAATTGCTAGGATAAGTAATTTGTAAAATAGGATTCTCTTCATCAGATAAAGAAGTATTTAAGACTGCTTTAACTTTTATTGAAATAGCCTGATTTGAGATGGTATCATCTGGAGCCTCTACTGTTAAAGATAATGGCGCAACACTTATAGTAACAGGATAATACTTTTCTTTTGTAAATATAGCGTTTGAACCTTCTGGGTGATATTCTAAACTAATTTTAATATTTCTAATTGATTTCTCTGCCCCATAAAGTGTAACTTTTATATTACGGACAACCTTTTCTCCAGCAGCAATTGTCCCTATAGAATCTTTGGATAAACGTACAACATCTGTTGAACTATCTTCTGCCCCTTTAGGATATTCCACTATCAAATTAGCATATTCTAAACTAGCACTATTATTATTATCAATTTCAATTTGCAAGGGTAATTCTTCCCCTCCTTTAGTAAAAGAGTTTCCGATAACTTCTATATCTATTTTGTCGCTTGAAACTGAAGTTTCATTATTAGAAAATTTATAATAAGCAAAACCTAAAGCTCCAATAAAAAATATTATTGAAAAAATAAAAAATTTCTTAAAAAATGATGATTTTAGTTTTTTATGTTTTGCCATTATTTTATCTTTATTAATTTCATCACTCCAGCTAGTTGGAACATTATAGTGTGTTTGGTGTAACACCCCCTCTCTTTTATGAATCATGGTTTTCTCATTCTTGTCATAGAGTTGCTTTTTCATATCTTCAATTTTACTTCTCTCGGCTTCTTCCATATTTTTATATTATATCATATAGATTATAATCTTATAACTGACTTTCACTTAAAGCTTTATTTATACGAGAAATTATTGATTGACGCTCTTTAAGAAGATTAACAACTTCATTTTTATCAAATGAATTAACAAGATATTTATTTAAAATCTCTGAATTTTCAATATAACCAAGATTATAAATTATTTTTAGAACTAAATGTAGTTCTAGAGCTTCTCGTGAAGAACTATCTACATTTTCTGTGTCTAAAATATATAATGCTTGAATAAAATCATCAAAAATTCTTTCATCAACTTCACCTTCTCCGCACAATCTTTCAAGTAAAGAACAGACATGGCTAATTAAAGTAATTGAATCTTTTGAAGTTCTAGCCATGGGGAAAGAGGTAATAGGTGTTGCTGAAGTAATTCGCCAAATGTCTTTACCACGAACAAAATCTACATCGGCATAGGAAAAATCTTGCAAGGCAAAACGGAGCTTTGATTTATTAAGTCTTACTCCTTGTACTATCCCTCTGATAAGCCCCATCTCGCGAGTAAAAACTGTAAGCATTTTGTTTGCTTCACCAATATTTTTAGAAGATAAAACTATACCTTGTGTATGATAAATTTGATACATATTTTAGTTCTTAACAAGACTAACCTTAAATACTATATTATCAATTTTTATCTCTTCCCCATCATTATCTTTGATAAAAATATCTTTTACTACAACAGTTTTTAATAGCTCATTCTTAAACTCATTTATTAATTTCTTTCCATCTTCTGAAGTTAATATTTCTAAAGTAACAATATCACTTGGGTTAAAACCATTCTTTTTCCTTAAATCTTGTATAGCTCTCACAAGTTCACGATAATTACCTTCTTGTTTCAATTCCTCGTTTATCTCTGTATCTAAAATAACTTTCTGTTCTTTATTTTCAGAAAATTCTACATTTTTAATATTTAACTCTTCTTTAAGAATTTCAATATATTCTTCCTTAAGTTTTTTGTCTGAAATTATTATTTTAGAAAGTGGTTGTCTAACTGGGATATTATTCTTCTGTCTTGCTTGCAACCCAAGAGTTACAGCTTCTCTTGTTTCTTGCATTTCATTTATAATTTCTCGATTTACAGATAATGGTTTTGGCCAACTCTCTAGGTGAACACTTTCTTTGTCATTATCAGTCTTTAATTTCTGCCAAATATATTCAGAAGCAAATGGTGTAAATGGAGCCATCACTTTAGCTAATGTTTTTAAAATAAAATATAAAGTTTGTTTAGCTTCTATGTCACCATTTTTTATTCTTTCACGAGAACGACGCAAGTACCAAGTAGATAAGTTATCTATAAAATCACGAATATCACGAACTGGTTCAAGTAATTTATAATTATCTAGCTTTTCTGTACAATCCTTGATTAATAAAGATAATTTAGAAATAATCCATTTATCAAGAATATTATTACTCTTTGGTAACTTATTAAAGTTTTCTATATTTTTATCTCTATATAGTTCATAAAAAGTTAGAACGTTATATAGTAAGTTAAAGACTTTCCCATGAAGTTCTGAAACTGTTTTCTCATCAAAGTTTTTAGATTCTCCTGGTTGATTGACAGAATACATCCACAAACGAATAGTATCAGCTCCGTATCTATCCATCATCTCCCATGGATCAACAACATTTCCAATTGACTTACTCATTTTCTTCCCCTTAGCATCAAGGATATGGCCTAAACAAATAACATTATTATAGGCTCTGCCTTTACCCATTATGTTTCCAACTGCATGAAGTGTATAGAACCACCCACGAGTTTGATCAATCGCTTCACATATAAAATCAGCAGGATAATGTTTTTCAACAAATTTTTTATTTTCAAATGGGTAATGGTCTTGGGCAAAAGGCATACAACCAGAATCAAGCCAAACATCCATTACCTCTTTTGTCCTCTCTAATTTCCCTCCACAATTGCAGGTAAGAGATACTTCGTCTATATATGGCTTATGTAAATCAAGCTCATAATTTTCATTACGAGGTAAAATACAAAAATTGAATTCTTTGATTTCACCATTATTCAAACCAATAAAAGGACTTGATTGACTGGAAATGTTTTCAAGAGATAAATTATTTACAACAAAATCCAAAGCTCTACCTAAAATCCCATGAGCCACAATAAATATATTTTTATTGGAATATTTATTTTCAATTTCAGTTAAGAAACTACCTATTCTTTTTATAACATCAATAAAACTTTCTCCATCAGAGGTTCGGTCACTTAAATGATCTAAATATTTATAATTATAATATTCTCTAAATTCTTGTTTTGATTTCCCTTGGAAGGCATTACCTATCTTCATTTCTTTTAAACGATTATCATAGATAATATCATTGCAAGAAAATCCTATTTTTTCACAAACAATATTTGATGTTTCTTTTGCCTTAGAAAATGGAGAAGAAAATATGACATCAATTTTATTATTGAATTTTTTTATACTTTTTGTAGCTTGATTCTTACCATTCTCAGTTAAATGTGCATTATCATCATTTTTATAATCAAAATCTTCTATTACATTGTTTTCAGCTTCACCATGTCTCATTATGAAATATCTATTTCCGGATTTTTTTGTTTTTGATTTCAGATCTTCTATACTTCCTATAATCTCTTTCTTATTACATTTATCACAAGTCCACACTGGAAGCGGACTCCCCCAATAGCGCTCACGAGAAATTGCCCAATCTTTAATATCTTTCAGCCATTCTCCAAAACGCCCCTCCTTGATATAGGATGGCTCCCAATTTATTTTTTGATTTTCCTCTATCATCTTATTTTTTAGAGATGTAGTTTTTATGTACCAAGAATCACGAGCATAATAAATAAGTGGAGTTTTACAACGCCAGCAGAAGGGATATGGGTGCTCATATTTTTCTTTTTTATAAAGTATCCCCCTATGTGCTAAATCTTTAATGATATCAATAGCAACATCTTCATCTTTGACAAATCTATTTTCAAGAAATTCAGTGCCTTTCAAAAATTTTCCATCAAGCCCTACAAGGTGATATTTAGGTAAACCTATTTTATTTCCTAACTCAAAGTCATCTTGCCCATACATAACAGCAGTATGAACAATACCTGTTCCATCTTCAATTGTAACAAAACTCGCTCCGTAAACTTTATAGGCTTTGTTTAATTTCTTAGCTTCCTCTCCATCAATATTATCTTTCAAGAATGAGTATAATGGTTCATATTCTAATCCAATTAAATCTTTACCTTTGAATTCGGAGACAATTTCATATTCTCCATCTATAGCCGACAATCGTTCTTTTGCAATAATAAATGTCTCGTCTGCATACTTTTTCGAATGGTCTGGCACTGGCTCCCGCTCCCCTCGTCCGAGGACCTGAGCAAGAGTATCAGATGAGGCTTTTGTATTAACCCTAATTTTTACATAATCAATATCTTCCCCAACAGCAAGGGCAACATTTCCAGGAAGTGTCCATGGCGTTGTTGTCCATGCAAGAATATAGGTATAAGAAGCCGAATCTGTATACTCTTGCGAATGGTCTGGCACTGGCTCCCGTTCCCCTCGTCCGAGGACCTGAGCAAGAGTATCAGATGAGGCTTTTGTTAATTTAAATTTCACATAAACTGACAAATCTTTCACATCTTCGTAACCCTGAGCAAGTTCATGTGACGATAAAGCAGTACCGCAACGAGGACACCAAGGAACTACTTTGTAATCCCTATAAAGTAAATTTTTTTTATCCGCTTCTTTAACAACATTCCAAACAGATTCTATATAATCATTATGATATGTAACATAAGGATTTTTTTGATCTACCCAGTAACCAATACGATCAGTAAACTTAGACCATAAATCAGTATATTCCCAAACGCTCTCTTTGCATTCTTTATTAAAATCTGCAATTCCATAATCTTCAATTGCTTTCTTTGAATTAAGATTTAATTTCTTTTCAACTTGAAGTTCAACAGGAAGCCCATGAGTATCCCAACCTCCTTTTCTGCGAACATGATAACCACACATTGTTTTATAACGAGGAATTGCATCTTTGAAAGCCCTCGCTTCTAAATGGTGAATCCCTGGTTTACCATTTGCAGTTGGTGGTCCTTCAAAAAATATATATTCTTTACTTTTTCTTAGAAAAGATAAAAAGCCAGAAAATTTTTTATCTAATGTTTTTTGAAAAATATTATTTTCTTTCCAAAATTTTAATACTTCTTCTTCTCTTTGTGCTATTTGTGATTTTTGATTTTCCATAAAGTTTTAATTCCTCTGAGGTTGTTCCGTCCGTGGCGATCCAACCATCAGAGGAATTTCTAAAAAACTCGTCCACATACAACAACAAAAGTTCTTGTATAAGGACGAGTTTTATCTCGTGGTACCACCTTTATTCTCCCCTTGCGGGACTCATTTAAACAGGGTTCTACTTACCTTTCGGTTTTCTTCCCAATACTTGCCCACTTCATTAGGGCGAAAGAGTGATAACTCTTTCATCGTATATATAAAATATATCATTTTTATAAGTATATTGCAAAATTTGTTTATGGGTGTTTCTACATTTTCTCTGGAACTTTTATACCTAAGAGCCAAAGGCCATTCTGCATTGTCTGATAGAAAGCTTTTATCAAGTCTAAGTGATAAGACATAAATTTATTTTCTTCCTTCAATATCTGAGTATCTCCATAAAAAGAATTAAATGCACTAGCAAGCTCTGTGAGATAAACAACAATATGATGTGGTTCTAATTCTTTATAGGAATATGAAACTATTTCTGGAAATCTGTATAATAACTTTTCTAATTCAGTAATTTCTTCTGGAACTTTTCCTTTTTCATCTAATTTAAATTCTTTTGCTTTATTTAAAATAGCATTTGCTCTTACAGCAGTATATTGCAAGGAAGGGCCAGAGTCTCCTTCAAAAGAAATGGATTTTTCAAAATCATAAACAATATCTGATCCCAGAGAAGATTTTAGAATTGAATACTTAAGAGCAGAAACTCCGACAACTTCAGAAATTTTCTTTCTCTCTTCATCTGTGATATCTCTGTCTTTCATTTTTTCTAAAACAACATCCATAGAATCACGAAGCAAAGATTCACCTGTAATAATATTTCCTTTTCTTGAAGACATTTTACCAGTAGAAAGCTTCATCATACCGTGAGTTATATGCTTCATCTTACTTTCCAAATCAGGACGTATTAGAGAGATAGCTTTTTGTACAACTTTCATATATTCAGCTTGCTCAATTGCAGTAGTAACAATAGATAAATCTAACTCCTTTTCAAAAAGTCTCTTTTTAAATTTAGTAAAAGTTAGACCAATTTCTTTTGTTTCATAAGTTGGTAATCCTTGGGAATTTATAAATACTCTAGTATGGAGTTTTGAATCATATTTTTCCCCATGAAAGATGATGGCCTTATCTGATTCATCAAAAACTTTACCAATATTTTTCCTGACAATATTTTCACCAATAGGAGCCATAACACTTTCAAAATAATATTTATCAAATTTTGTTCCAAGCATTTTATATATTTCTTCAAAAGCATCAAGTGTAACTTTTCTTCCCCAATTATATATCTCATTTATCTTAGGATCAGATTTGTCATATATTTTTTTATTTATTTCATTAATTTCTTTCTTAGCATTTTCGTCTGTATCATAAAGATTGCTTCCTTTTGAATAACATTCACCTATGTAATTAGCAATTTCAGATATACCCTTACCCTTAAGGGGAATAGTTGGGATTGGATTCTGTTTTAATACATAAATAGCTTTTGCAACATGCGAACCAACATCACCTTGATAATTTGCTCGGATAACTTTTGCACCAGAGAATTCAACAATTCTAGAGATAGATTCCCCTATAGAATTACTCATTAAGTGCCCTATATGAAAAGGTTTAAACGGGTTTGGTTGTGTGTACTCAACCATTACTTTCTTGCCCGCAAGCAAACTGTTCTTACCCCAATTTTCTTTTTTATTTAGAATCTCATTTACACTCTCAGTGAAAAATTCTCTAGATAAATAAAAATTAATAAACCCAGGGCCGGCAATTTGAATTTCCTGTATCTCTGGAAATTCACCCTGAGCTTTGCGAAGGGTCTCTACTATCTTCTCAGCTAATTCACGAGGATTTGACCCAACTTTTTTGGCACAAACCATTGCAACATTTGTCGAGTAATCACCATTTTTATTATCTTCTGGATTCTCAATATTAAAAGAAATTTCACTTTCAATTCCAAGATTTTTTAAAACTTCTTTTATTTTATTTTTCAAAATTTCTTTCATCTTTTGTAAAATTTATCTATTATCTCCATTGCCTTTTAAAACCCCCCTCTTATTTCTTGAGGCTAATTTTTCTAAATTATATTTAGCAACATCATCTAATGAGATATTAATATCATCAGCCAAAACAGCTATGTACCAAAGAGCATCTCCTAGCTCTCCTTTTATATCTTCCCTTTGTTCTTTTGTTATATTTTTCTTACCAGAATCACCCCGTAACCATTTCTTTATTTTCCCTAATACTTCTCCAGCTTCATTCCCAAGCCCTAAAGCTGGATAAATTATTTTATATTCTTTTGGATATAAAGCTGTTTTTTTTGCTTTTTTTTGATAATCTTTTAATTGCATAATTTTATTCCATTGAGTTTTTACCCTCTTTAATATGTATTAAGGCAAAAACTAGATAATTTGTAATATCATAGAGGGAATCTAAAATTTTGGGATTATATTTCTTAATTAATTTATTATCTTTTTTAATAGATTTTTCCATCTGAATAATCCTATCTACTTTAACAAGTGCTTCATCAATAATAGAAGAAACTCTCATCTTTTTCCAAGATTCTCCGTAATCATGGTTTTTCTTTTCTAATATATTTCTAATATCCGAAATTATATTTTTTATTTTTAAAGAATTAATAACCTTAATATTTTTCTTTTCTTCTAATCTCCAAATCCTAAATAAAACATAATTAATTGTATAGGTTAAGGTTTCTTCAACTGACTCATTCACTAACAGAACTCCTTTCTCTTGAATAGTTCTAATTCTTGAAAGTTTAGTAAGAATTCTATCAGTTATGGAAGATGGTCTATATTTGCAAACGCTAGAACCATATTCTTTCTTTTTTTCTTCAATGATATTCAGACACCCATTCATCATCTCATCATAATAAACAATTGTATTTTTATATTCTTTTTGTTTTCTCATAATTATTTTAATTATAACCAATTAACAAAGCTTTTCCAAATGACAACAAACCTTGCCATGGCAGAGTTTGTTGTCATTATATATTAAATTATTATATAATAGTTTAATGTCCATGATAAATGAAATACTAAGAGAATTATGGGAAAGTGAGCACTCCTACAAAGGTATGAGAGTTAATATTTTTGGTATTCCTAAATTTAAGAAATACAATAAGAAATCACTACAAATAACAGTAGATAGATTAAACAAAAAAGGAATAATAGAGAAGGAATTAAAAGAAATAGTTCTTTCTAAGTACGGTAAAGAATATGTTAAGAGAAAGTTTAACTCACTTAAGCAGTTTGATAAACCAGACAAAATATCAAGCAAGAGAGATCTTCTTCTTATGTTTGATGTCCCGACAGAAAAGAAAGCTCATAGAGAATGGCTAAGATGGCATTTAAAAAAATTTAATTATGTTCTTATCCAAAAAAGTGTTTGGGTTGGACCATCCCCTCTCCCAAAAGAATTCAATGATTATTTAAAAGAAATAAAGTTAAATAATTGTATAAAAACTTTCAAGTTAGAAAAACCATATAAATAATCATTTTTTGTCATTTAATTTCTTAATTAAATAAGAAAGAAAAGCAACAAACTCTGCCATGGCAGAGTTTGTTGCTTGTTTATTTATATATTTTTGAGTATAACCACATAATCCAGAAAAATAATTAGATACTTTTACTATTTCGTTTTTAAAATTTTATCCATCTTACGTGCTAATTTAATCATATCAGATTCCTTTTTGCCACGAGTTGTTTCTGAACATGTCCCCAATCGAATTCCTGATGGATCCATAGGTGTTCTTTTTTCCCCTGGAATAGTATTCATATTCACAATAATTCCTGCTTTTTCAAGTTTTACACTTGCCTCTTTGCCAGAAATTCCCTTACCCTCCATCCAAGTATCCATAAGGATTAAATGTGAATCTGTACCTCCTGAAATAATATGCCATCCTAATTTTTGTAATTCTTTTGCTAAAGTCTGCGCATTTTTTACAACTTGCTTTGCATATTGCTTAAATGACGTCCTAGAGGCCTCAGAAAGAGCTACAGCCACCGCAGCAATGTTATTCTCATGAGGACCGCCATATAGACCAGGAATGATTATTTTATCTATTTTTTTATTAAATTCTCTATTATCTTTCTTTACAAAAATAAGAGCACTTCTAGGCCCACGAAGTGATTTATGGGTCGTTGTCACAACAGTATCAGCATAAGGAAATGGAGATGGATAAGCTCTACCTGCGACAAGCCCTGCAAAGTGAGACATATCTACGTGAAGTAATGCCCCACAACTATCTGCTATTTCACGAAACTTTTTGAAGTCAACAATTCTTGGATAGGCAGTAAAACCACAAACAATAATATCTGGCTTTTCTTTCTTTGCAAGTTTTTTAAGAACTTCATAATCTATTACTTCAGTTTTAGAATCAACTTCGTACTGAATAGATTTCCAAATTTTACCTGTCATTGAAGCTGGATGCCCATGAGTAAGATGTCCACCTGAAGAAAGTTTCATCCCCATAATTTTTCCACCCAAAGGGATAAGAGCTGAGTAGATAGCAAAGTTTGCAGGACTACCAGAAAGAGCTTGAACATTTACATGCCATTCGTTTGGTTTTAATTTAAAAAGTTTTAAAGCACGAGCAATTGTTAAATTTTCTACTTTATCTATAATTTTATTTCCACCATAATATCTTCTTCCGGGATAACCTTCTGCATATTTGTTTGTGAGTTTTGAGCCAAGAGCCTTGAGCACATCATCAGAAACAATATTTTCAGATGCAATAAGATTAATAACACTTTTTTGTCTTTTTTCTTCTTCTTTTATGAGTTTTTCTATTTGTTTATCGAGCATAATATTTTATTTAAAATTGATAATTTAAGAAGAAGAATTTATTAGATCATAAAAAATTAAAAATTAAACCATTAATATACAGATATTAGCATATTTGGCAAAAAATGAGAAAAAGATATAATTGGTATATGAGAGCATATTTAGAAATTGTAGACAAAATACTCAAAGAAGGTGTTTTGTGTGAGAACAGAACTGGCATTTCAGCTTATACTGTTGCTGGAGCTATATTTGAACATGATATGCAAGACGGATTTCCTCTACTTACAACTAAGAAAGTTCCTTTTAAATTAATTGCCTCAGAACTAGAATTTTTTATTAAGGGTATCACAGATAAGGAATGGCTCATTGAAAGGAAGAACCATATCTGGGATGAATGGGCAAAGCCACAACTCGCACCTTATGGACACGATGAAGCAAGTAAAAAGAAAATGCTAGAAGAAAGAGATCTAGGACCTATTTATGGATTTCAATGGAGACACTTCAATGCTCCATATGATAAATTTGATAGTGATTATAGAGACAAGGGGGTAGATCAATTAAAAAAAGTAATTGAAACATTAAAATTAAACCCAAGGGACAGAAGAATGATTGTATCTGCTTGGAACCCACAACAATTTGGAGAAATGGCTCTTCCTCCTTGTCATTATGCATTCCAAGTTACAGTTATAGATAGTAAATTAAATCTTTTATGGAATCAGAGGTCGGTGGATACAATGCTTGGACTTCCATTCAACATAGCAAGTTATGCATTACTTCTTCATTTACTGGCCAAAGAAGCAGGACTGAAAGAAGGAAAGCTTGTTGGTTTCTTAGCAGATGCTCACATTTATGAAAATCATGTGGGGGGGGCAAAAGAACAACTCTCTCGTGATCCAAATAAATTCCCATTACCTAAAATAGAGACTAAAGACTGGAAATCAATATTTGATTGGAAGTGTACAGATTCAGAAATTTTAGATTATCAGAGTTATGATAAAATCTCATTTGAAATAGCTATTTAATATGATTCTCTCAATAATATCCGCCATTGCAAATAATAATGCTATCGGTAAGAAAAATGCCCTTCTTTGGAATTTGCCAGCTGATATGAAGCATTTTAAAGAAACAACTACTGGTCATCCTGTAATTATGGGGCAAAAAACTTTTGAATCTATTGGTAAACCACTTCCAAATCGCCGAAATATAGTATTAACTTTAGACAAAAACTTTAAAGGAAATGGCATAGAGATTTTTTATTCAATTGATGAATTAATAAAAAATCTTAACAATACTTTGGGTTTAGACGAAGAAGCTTTTATAATAGGAGGTGGAATGATTTACAAACTTTTTATAGATAAAGCTGATAAACTATATATTACTCATGTAAATGCTAAATTCCCTGATGCTGATACTTTCTTCCCTATTATTGATATGAGCAAATGGGAAAAAGCTGAAAGCAAAAAATATCATAGAGATGAAAAAAATATTTATGATCTAGAATTCGCAGTTTATATTATAAAATCCGCTTAAGGCGGATTTTATAATATTATATAAATTCAGAAATTATTTTATCAATTTGTTGATATAAATCTTCAAAGGACCCATTATTATCAATAGAATATTTGGCACTTTTCATAACTTCTGGAACTTGTTTATCAGCTTCTGAGTTATGATCCTTTATAAATTCTTCAAAAGTTTTTTTATCGTCTCCAATATTTTCATTTCTACTTTTCATTCTCTCGTATCTTATTCTAGGGTCAGCATCAATCTTAACTAAAATAAAATTAGGTAGATTAGTAAGATGTTCTATATCAGTAAATCTCCTGACTCCATCTATAACAACAATCTTCGCATCAATTTTTGATGCATCCATCGCAATAGCCTTTGCTAATAGATCTTCTCCAAAATTCGCTCTTAAAACAGTAGAGACTTTTTGTAGGTTTTCTCTACTAATTTCAATATTTAACCTACTAAGAACATCTCTCAATATTGAAGAAAATTTACAATCTTTTGCATTATACTTTTCTGCTAAATATTTTTTAATGGTTTCTTTACCTGAAGCAAGAGGCCCAACTAATCCAAAAATTATTTTATTCATATTATTTTATATTAAAATTTTGGGATATTGTCTCCCCATATTTCTTCTAAATAACTTTTACCATTGATATTATGACAATCAACATCTGGGATAGATAATAAAATTCTAGTAATTGCTTCATTTGTAACATCAGTAGTCATAGATTTAGCATTATTACTTGCTTTACTTTCCACTACTGAATTTTTATAAATAATTTTTTTAATTCCAGCTTGAACTATATGTTTTAGACAAAAATCGCAAGGAGCATAGAGAGTGTATAACGTAGAACCTGTTAATTCTCTCTTTGCAAACAAAAGAGCGTTCATTTCTGCATGTATGACTAAATAATATTTAATAGGTCTTTCTTGTGACATTTTTGTTTCATCACATCCACCAATAAAACCATTATAACCAAATGAGATAGGTCTGTTCTTATCATCAACTATTACACAACCAGTTTTAGTAGACGAATCTTTTGACCTCTTAGAGACTTGTTCAGCTATATCAATAAAATATTTATTCCAAGAAGGTCTGTTATCTTTATTATTTTCTTCCATAAAAGTAATTATACAAAAAAATTCCAAAAATTTCCAGCTGTTGGACCTCTATAAACAGAGGTGCAACACCTTACAATTTTTGGAATTTTTCTATTCATATCTCAAAGCGTCTATAGGGTTCAAGTTTGAAGCACGGCGAGCTGGATAGTAACCAAAAACTATTCCAATGAAAGCTGAAACACCAAAAGCAAGCAAAACTGATTCTATAGAGACTTGCGTTTCTGTCACCCCGAAATAATCTATTCCGAAAGAAATTATCCAACCCAAAATTACCCCAATTATCCCACCAAGCAAAGTAAGAGTTGTCGCTTCCACTAAGAATTGGTTATTTATATCTTTCTTTTTTGCCCCAATAGCTTTACGAAGACCTATTTCACGGGTTCTTTCAGTAACAGTTGTTAGCATCATATTCATAATTCCAATTCCTCCAACAAGAAGTGAGATTCCTGCAATAGCGGCAAGCAAAATTGTAAATGTCCCGATAATATCTGAGGTTGTCTCTACCATGTCAGCTTGATTCATGGTTGAAAAGTCAGCATCATCTTCGGTTTTATTGTGTCTATCAAGCAAAAGTGTTGTGATATCTTCTTGAACTTGAGTTGATAACTCAGAACTTTCAGCCGAAACATTTATTTGAGACAAATATTTATTCCCTGTAAGATATCTTTGCGCTGTAGTATAAGGGATATAAACAATGTCATCACTATTACCACCTTTTTCAGCAGCTATTCCAATAATTGTATACTCTGTACCATTTATACGAACCTTCTCACCGACAAGATCTGTTTCGTCTTCTCCAAACAAATCATCTCTAGTTGTAGAGCCAAGAACTGCAACTTTTGAAGTTTTTTCAACATTTTGATCCGAAATGAAATCACCTTCTGCTATTTCAATATTCTTAGCTGTAACATACGAAGCTTCTGTTCCTGTTATACTTGTATTAGTATTTTCTCCTTTAGTAACAACTTGTTGTTGTGAAGAGACTACACGAACAACAGCAGAAATATTACTAATTTGTTCTTCAATAGCATCAGCATCTTCTAATGTAAGAGATTGAGCTTCTCCACGTGAAGATCTAGCACCTCCTCCAAAAGAACGTTCAGCCCCAGGAGATATCATTATCAAGTTTGCTCCCATAGATTCAATCTGGTCAGTAACTGACTTTTGAGCTCCTTGCCCTATGGCAGTCATAGCAATAACTGATGCAATACCAATAACTATACCAAGCATTGTAAGACCAGTACGAGCCTTATTAGACTTTAATGCGGATGATGTTTCTTTTAATATATCTTTTGTTCTCATTTTATTTTTTCTAATATTTTTAATCTTTTATCTTTCAGATAAACCAGCTATTCTTTTTTTATGAGGAGGATTCTCGGTTAATAATCCATCTCGAATAAAAAGTATTCTGTCAGCATGTTCAGCAACATCTTGTTCGTGAGTAATAAGAATAATTGTTCGGCCATAATCTTTGTTTAATTTCTGGAATGTAGCAAGAACAATATTTCCTGTTTTTGTATCTAGATTACCAGTCGGCTCGTCAGCCAAAATTATTGATGGTTCATTGACAAGAGCTCTAGCAATAGCTACACGCTGAATCTGCCCACCAGATAATTGGTTTGATAAATGATAGAAATACTTTTCATCAAGACCTGATGAGGCTAAAGACTCTTCAGCTTTCTTTTTTCTTTTAATTTCTGGCATTCCACTATAAACAAGTGGTAATTCCACATTACGTAAGACAGTAGTCCTAGGAAGTAAATTAAATGTCTGAAAAACAAAGCCAATTTTATCTCTACGAATATCAGCTAATTCATCATCTGATAAAGTAGAAACATCTTTACCGTCTAGTAAGTAAGTTCCAGAAGTTGGATTATCAAGAGCTCCAAGAATATGCATTAAGGTTGATTTACCTGAACCAGAAGGCCCCATAATAGCAACGAATTCTCCATCATTTACTTTAAAACTAACTCCTTCGAGAGCCTGGAAAGGTTCACCACCAGAATTATAAGTTTTTGTTATATCTTTTATTTCAATCATAATAAATAAATTAATGCATCATACCCCCCATAGCAGATCCACCCATGCCACCGCCCATGCCACCGCCCATGCCACCCATACTACTACTTGAGCTACTAGAAGAGGAGCTTGAGCTTGAGCCACTAGAAGAATCATTTACGGTTTTTGTAATAACTTGATCTCCTTCGTTTAGACCAGAGATAATTTCTGTTGATGTATCATCAGTAATACCAATCTCCACGACTTTCTTTTCTACCATTCCATTGGAATTTAATACCTCTACATAGGATGAATCACTTCTAGTTTTTATTGCACTACTTGAAACAAGTAAAATGTTTTCTTCTGAGGCAGTTATAATAGAGATATTAGCACTCATACCAGCTTTGACTCTACTATCATCATCATTCAAGACAATTTTTACATCATAAGTAACAACCCCTGAAGAGGTAGTTCCGACAGAATCTATTTCTGAAACTTCCCCATTTAAAGTAAGATCGTCAATTGCATCAAGAGCTATAATTGCAGCTTGTCCTATTTCAATAGAAGCAATATCAACTTCATTCAAAGAAACGGTAACAACCTTTTGGTTCGTAATTATAGTTCCTACGCTAGAGTTAGTATCTTCTCCGACTTCAGCAGTTAATGTTGCGATTATTCCATCGATTGGAGCATAAACAAAGCAATCATCATAATCATCTTGTTTTGATTCTACTTCTAATTCTGCTGTACGAATATCCAATTCATCAGCTCCTTCTTTAAAATCCTCTAAATCTCCTTCGCTCTCTACTATTCCATTATAAGTTGAAAGCAAACTATTTACATAACTATTTGAAGTAGAAAGCCAAGAAGAAATATCGCTTTGGGCATCAGTTGCACTAGTACTACTATCATCTAAATAATTAGAAATATAGTTAAAAGTAGTTTCTGCATTTTTTGTTGCAGTTGCCACTAGAACAGCTGATTTATATGCTTGATTTATTAAACTTTTAATTTCTTCATTGGAACTAGCAGACCTTGATAGACCTTTATATACATCAACTAATTCATCTAGCCCGTCTTTAGCATCATAATAAGCATCTTCTGCTGTAGATACTTTCGCTCTACCTGTATTTGATAAATTTGAAGCATTTTTATAACCCAAATAACCATCACTTCCATATAAATCATTTAAGTCAGATAATAAATCAGTGGTATCTGTTATATAAGAAGAAACACTATTCCATCCACTATCATAAGATTCATTTAATGAATTTTCTTCTTTTAACAAATCAAGTGGATCAATAGTTTTTAAGTCCTCTAGAGAGATTTTAGCATTTTCTAACTCAATTTTTTGATCTCTTGAATCAACACTAACAAGGAGTTGTCCTTTTTTTACAGAATCTCCAGCCTTTACTCCAACATAAGTAACAGTTCCAGAAGTATTAGTTCCTAAGGTTATAGTATTTGAGGCTTCAATTTGACCAGTTCCAGTGACAGTAGTTGTAATACTACCCCTCTCTACTGATTCAGTAACATAACTAACTTCTTCATTACTACTATTTTTTACTAAGAAGAAAATTCCTACACCAATTAGTATTGAGATAATTATTGATAATATCTTATGAGATAAGATAAAATTTTTAATTTTTTTAGGAACAGATACAATATTATTTTTATTTTCTGGGGGCATATAAATTTATTATTATTAATTATTATTAATTATTATTAATTATTATTAATAGGCGTTCCAATCGGCACTGGAAGCACTCTCACTAACCTAGCTTCAATTTGACCAGAAGAATTAGGATTTCCAATCACTATCACATTTTCATCAATATTTAAGTCATTAATTTTTAGACTTTCACGCACTTTATGAATTTCAGTTTTATTATTAACTAAAACCACCTTCTCGGTATTATCATTACCATCTAATACGACAAAAGATTGACTGTTTATTTTTATTATCTTACCAATAGCTCCATGAGAATTTGGAAGATTACTAAAATCATTTAATTCGCCATTCATCATTCTGGGACTAATTTGAGGATTACCAAAATTCTCAATATAATTATTTCCCCAATCACGACTAAAAGAAGCCTTTTTAAAACCAGTGAATACTCCAGCTTGAAAAACTAATGAAACAATTGCTAAGATACCAACTATATAAACAATAATTTTTAAAGTCTTGGAGGTTAGAATTTTTTTTATTTTTTCTTTATTCATAAAAATTTAAGCTAATAATAATTTTTGTTTAAATTGATAAGACATTTTTCTTATTGAGATAAATAAAATAAATAATAAAAAGAATGAAAGATTAAGACTAAAAATTGGTAATGACTCTGCTAAAGTCATTATATATTCTTTCCAGTAAGTTACTATAATACCACTATCTGAAAATACTAACGATAGATAATCAAAAAAGCCCAACTTTGATAGTTGCTCTATGAGAATCTTGATAGAGAAAATACTTCCAGATAGTGATAATACGCCAAGAATCATATACTTTAATAAGTTTATCTTAGAAATATGATTCTTTTTATATTCAATTACCTTCCAAATATCACCTGAGAGTCGACTTTCAGGTGTATAAGAAGCTTGTTTGAATAATTTTTGTAGATTTTTTTCCACGGTTAATTATACGATTAAAATGCTAATTTTGGTGCGTTATATCTTTTAATTTTATTAAAGCTCGGCGATGATAACTTTTTACAGTATTGAGAGGCTTTTTCATAAGTTTACCAATCTCATTAAAAGTCATATCTTCTTGATAATGCAAAATTAATATTTCTTTGTAATTTTCTGGTATCTGGTTTAATAATTTGTTTAAAGTATTTTTATCTTCAAGACGAATAAAATCTTCATCTGGTAAAAAATCTTCAGACTCTAGGCTATCAACAAAATCTTCCTCTTCTTTATCTAGAGAGGAAAATAAAACCATTTTTTTCTTTCTTAAATAATCTGTAATAGTATTTCGAGCTATAGTGAAAAGCCAAGTTTTAAATTGCGATTTTTCTGAATTAAATTTTTTTAAATTTTTCCAAACTTTTATAAAAACATCTTGAACAACATCATTAGCATTATCTGCCCCAACAAACCTAAAAGAAAAATTGTAGACTGATGATGTATATTTATCTAAAAGTCTCTTAAAAGCACCATCATCTCCGTCAAGATAATCTTTCACTAAGTTTTCATCGCTTCCTTCCATTTGTTTATTATACTATAAATAGTTTATTTTCTATTATACTTGGGATAATTTTCTTTTATAGAAAAGAGATAATTAGCATACCGTGACAATGCAAAAAAAACGCTTGAAAGTCTATTCATATAAGCAATTGTATTTTTATTTAATTTTTTAAAACCTTCATCTTGCATCCCAATGATTGCTCTCTCTCCTCTACGAGTTAATGTTCTGGCAAAATCAAGTAGTGCACTAAGTAAACTTCCCCCAGAAATTATAAAAGAATTTACTAGTGGTAATTTATTACTTATTGTTTTAATGATTAACTCAATCTCATTTAAAGAGCTCTTTTTAATAGACATAGGAGAACCAGCAATTTCAGCCTGAATAATAAATAATTGTTGTTGAATATTTTCTAAAATTTCTGTATAAATAATATTCTTATTTTTTATTTTTAAACTTAACTTTTTGTCATTAGCTTGAGCTTTGATAATACCAATATAAGAATTTAATTCATCAACTGAACCTAAAGCTTCAATTACATTGGCACTTTTTGAAATTCGCCCCTGTTCACAATGAAAAAGAGTCGTGGTGCCATTATCTCCTTTACCTGTATAGATAATATTCTTTTTAGTAGCTTTTTTAGTCATTTTTATATTATATCAATAATATATCCTTAAATTGATTTAACTAACCACATTTGGCACTTTTAATTCTAACATTTCCTTTGGCGTTTTTCCATTTAAACCACAATGTTCTAAGTTGTTGTAATATATATTCCACTTTTTTAATTTAATTTGCAAG
>Ga0153915_10000499_pt1 | contig 36262 bp, 30 predicted proteins | sample Opewatmetagenome_2_FD_107003 | JGI IMG/M metagenome (GOLD analysis project Ga0153915, IMG submission 107003) | Freshwater wetland microbial communities from Ohio, USA - Open water 3 Core 3 Depth 3 metaG | ecosystem: Environmental > Aquatic > Freshwater > Wetlands | place: USA: Ohio, Lake Erie... | reverse complement strand
CGTAAGCAGCTGTTTTCGAACGACGACATGACCGCTCCTGCGGCACAGACCGTCGTGAGCCTGCTCGAGAGTGGTCCCGCGGCCAACACGGTGTTCACGATCTATACGTGCTGGGCCTCGAAGACTTCACCAAGTTCTATCCGCGTGCTCCGTCGAACCCACATCCTCAAATCCTTAGATTCTCAGATTCTCAAATTCTCGAGGGCTTTCTTCGCGGCTTCCTGCTCCGCTTCCTTCTTGCTCGGCCCGCTCGCGCGCGCCAGCGGCTCCCCGGCCACCAGCACTTCCACTTCGAACCGCTTCTCGTGATCCGGGCCGAACGTGCCGACCAGGCGATATTCGGGCAGCGGCTGGCTGCGCGCCTGCACCAGCTCCTGCAGTCCTGACTTGTAGTCCTGCCCCGTGACGCCGTGACGGCGCGCGTCGGCGATGAGGCCGGCGAACTCGCGCGTGATGAACCCGCGCGCCGCGTCGATGCCGCCGTCGAGATAGATGGCGGCGATCAGCGCTTCGTAGCTGTCCGCCAGAATCGCCGGCTTGCGGCGCCCGCCGGTCTTTTCTTCCCCGCGCCCCAGCAGGAGGTGCTCGCCGAGGTGCAGGCGCTCGGCCTGCCTTGCGAGCGCGAACGTCGAGACCATCGACGCCTTCGTCTTCGACTTCTCCCCTTCGTCCCAGTCGGGGAACTCGCGGAAGAGCGTGTCGGCGATGACGAAGCCGAGCACGGCGTCGCCGAGAAACTCGAGCGACTCGTTGTCGACGACGCCGCCCGTGATGTCTTCGTTGGCGCGCGACGTGTGCGTCATCGCGTGCTCGAGGAGGCCGCGATCGCGGAAGCGGTAGCCGATCGCCGTCTGCAGCGCCTCGAACTCCTCGGAGAGCGGCACCGCCGGCCGGCTGCCGAGCTCGGTGCGGTGCCCCTCGATGATGCGGCGCGCCTCGTCCGCGTCCTGCTCGCGCACCGACAGGCGGACCTCGCCAAGCTCGGAGATCGACAGCGGGAAGACGTTGTGCGTCACGTCCGATGCCACGACCGAGGGGATGCCGTTCGCCTCGAGCAGCCCGCGCACGATGCTCGCTTCGACGTCGGATTGCGTGCGGAAGATGACGACCAGATCAGGCATGCAGCGGGTCGACCTTCAGGAGGATCATCGTCATATCATCGTGCTGCGGCGCGTCGCCGACAAAGGCGGCGACCTCGCGCAGGACGCGCTCGCGCAGCTCCTCGGGCGGCAGGTGCGCGTGCTCTTCGAGAATTCTGCCAAGCCGCGTCTCGCCGAAGCAATCGTCCGCCGCGTTCATCGCCTCGCTGATGCCGTCGGTGAAGAACAGATAGAGATCGCCGTCGCCAAGCGGAATCGTCTGCTCCACCAGCAGGCGATCGAACATCTCGCCCTTGTCGAGCTTCAAGCCGACGACCATCCCGTCGGGCACGAGCACCTGCGCCCGGCGATTGCCGTCGCCGTTTCCCGGCACATACATCAGCGGCGTATGGCCGGCGCGCGCGTACGTCATCGTCCGCGCCTGGAGATCAATGATGGCGTACGTCATGGTGATGAAGCTTCGCGCGTCGAGGTTGTTCGCGATGATGCGGTTCGCCGACATCATCAGCTCGCGTGGCGACGCGTGAATCTGGCTGAGCGACAGCACCAGGCCCTTGAGCTCGGCCATATAGAGCGCCGCGGACGTCCCCTTGCCCGAGACGTCGGCAATGAGGACGCCGAGCCGGTGATCGTCGAGCGGAAGGAAGTCGTAGTAGTCGCCGCCGACTTCGCGCGCGGGCACGCAGACGGCCGTCACCGACAGGCCCGGCATCACCAGCGGGCCCTGCGGCAGGAGCGACATCTGGATCTCTCGCGCGATGCGCAGTTCTTCCTCCAGGCGCTTCTTCTCCGCCTGCTCGCGCAGCAGGTCTTCGATGCTCGCCGTCATCGAATTGAACGACTGCGCGAGCTCGCCCAGCTGGTCCTGCGCCTTCACCGCGATCTTGTGCGTGAAGTCGCCGTGACGCACGCGCTCCGTGCCGGCAAACAGTTCATGCACCGACCCGGTGATCGACTTGGCGAGCGCGAGGCCGGCAAACAGCGCCATCGCCTCAATGAGGATGAAGAGGCCGCCGATGACGAACAGCGCGAGCAGCAGCCCCTGTCCGAAACGCCGGCTGACGAGGCCGGGCCCCGACGAGATGCGATCGTAGAGCTCGCCAATCTTGAGCTCGGTCGTGACCAGCAGGACACCGGACTTCCCCGAGCTCCAGTCGCGATACTCGATCACGCTCGGCAGATTGCTCATCAGCCCGGTCGCCGCGGGCGCGGCGCCGGCGGCGCTGCTCTCGGCTCGGCTCGGCAGCGGCTTGACCTCTTCTTCCGCGTCGCGGACGACGCTCACGTTCACGAGGCCGACGCCGGTCTCCGTCCGCAGCCGATCCTTGACCTGGGCGCCGACCGGCACGTCGTACACGACGGCAAACGACGGCTTCGGCGACTCCGGAAACGCCGCCGCGCGGATCACGATGCCGTCGGTGCGATCAAATGTCGCCATCATGCCGTTCGAGTACGCCAGCACGCCGGAAAAACCATCGCATCCGATCCAGCCCGGCAATTCCGCCGGCGGAGCCACGTGCGCCCACGGTCCGGCGACGACGGCCGCCGGCAGCGGCGCCGACGACGCACGCGGCGAGCCGGCCGCGCACGGCCGGTCAACCGACACGACCGCGACCGACAGTCCCGGAAACTCGTCGCGCGCGTTCCTCTGCCGCCGCGTGATGATCGCCGCGGCGTCGCGCCCGCCGCCGCGCTGGATTTCAATCGCCGTGCTCTGCGCGAGGAATCGCGCCTGATCGCCGATCGCGCGCAGCCTGCTCTGCACGAGGTACGAGCTGAAGTTGTAGAACAACAGGAAGCCGCTCAGCAGAAAGAACGACGCGATGAGCGCGACGGGAATGAACCCGATGAAGACGTACGACAGGATCAGCTTGCGGCGCACGCGCCAGAGCAGATGGCGCTTGCCGAGCACGATCAGCCTGTATGCGAAGTACCCGGCGCCAATCGCGAGGCCGATGCTCGCGACCGTGTCGATGACGTTGAGGAACACCGGCACGCCGCCGAGGGCGAGGCCGGCGATGTACACCGCGAGGCGAATCGCGACGCCGATGACGATTGCGCGCCCAGGGAGCGTGCCGAAGAGCGCGTGCCGAACGCCGGAGCGGTTCATCGGACGTGGACTCGCAGGTATTAAAGCATGTATCGTTAGTGGATCGTGAAGCTGGCGAAGAACGCGCGGTTCAGCACGCTGTGTCTGCACGCCGGGCAGGAGCCCGACCCGGCGACGGGCGCGATCATCACTCCGATATATCAGACATCCACCTACGTCCAGGAAGCACTCGGGAAGCACAAGGGCTACGAGTACGCGCGGACGCAGAACCCGACGCGTGAGGCCCTCGAGCGGAACATCGCGGCGATTGAGCGCGGCGCCGAGGGCTTCGCGTTTGCGTCGGGCATGGCGGCCATCCACGCCGTCACGACGCTGCTCAAGGCCGGCGACCACGTTGTCGTCTCCGACAACACGTACGGCGGAACGTTCCGCCTGTTCGACAAGGTCCTGAGGAAGTTCTCGCTGTCGTTCTCGTACGTCGACACGGCCGATCTCGCGGCGACCGAGCGCGCGTTCACGCCGGCGACGCGGATGCTGTTCGTCGAGACGCCGACGAATCCGATCATGCGCATCACCGACCTCGCGGGCGCGGCGGCGCTGGCGAAGCGCCATCATGCGCGGCTCGTCGTCGACAACACGTTCGCCAGCCCGTGCCTGCAGCGCCCCATCGAACTCGGCGCCGACATCGTCGTCCACAGCACGACGAAATACCTGAACGGCCACAGCGACAGCGTCGGCGGCGTGGTCGTCGCGGTGAACAACGAAGACATCGAGTGGCTGCGGTTCGTGCAGAACGCCGAGGGCGCCATCCTGAGCCCGTTCGATTCGTGGCTCGTGCTGCGCGGAACGAAGACGCTGGCGCTGCGCATGGCGCAGCACAACGTGAACGGCATGGCGCTCGCGCAGTTCCTCGACACGCATCCGAAGGTCCGTCACGTGTATTACCCCGGCCTGCCGTCGCATCCGCAACATGCCCTCGCGTCCCGGCAGATGCGCGGCTTCGGCGGGATGCTGGCGTTCGATCTTGGCTCGCTCGAATCAGCGCGCCGTCTGCTCAATTCCGTGAGGCTGCTCTCCCTGGCTGAAAGCCTCGGCGGCGTCGAAACGCTCATTTCGCACCCGGCGACGATGACGCATGCGTCGGTGCCGGCGGAGAAACGCCAGGAACTGGGCATCACCGACGGCCTCGTGCGCATTTCCGCGGGCATCGAAGACATCGACGACTTGAAGGACGACCTCACCCAGGCCCTCGACCGCGTGTGAACACCCTCGTCGACTTCCTGCTGCACGCCGATCGGAAACTCGTCGAGCTCATCGCCGCGTACGGCTCGTGGGTGTACGGCATCCTCTTCGCGATCGTGTTCGCCGAGACGGGCTTCGTCGTGACGCCGTTTCTTCCCGGCGACTCGCTGCTCTTCGCCGTCGGCGCGTTATGCGCGAGGCCGGACAGCGGCCTGACGTGGCCGATCGCCGGCGGGCTGCTCTTTGCCGCGGCCTTCACCGGCAACGCGGTCAACTACACGATTGGCCGCATCGTCGGACCACGCGTCTTCAGCGCCCACGATCGCCGAGGCGTCGTGCATCGGCTGCTCAACGAGCAGCATCTCAAGCGCGCGCATGAGTTTTTCGAGGGGTACGGCGGCAAGGCCGTGATTCTCGGCCGATTTGTCCCGATCGTCCGGACGTTCGTGCCGTTTGTCGCGGGGGCGGCCAGGATGCGGTCGCACTCGTTCGGGATGTACAACTTCGTCGGCGCCGCGGCGTGGGTGATCCTGTGTGTCGGCGCCGGCCTGCTCTTCGGCAACGTGCCCGTCGTCAAACAGAACTTCTCGCTCGTCACGATCGGCATCGTGGCCGTCTCTTTGCTCCCGATGGCCTTCGAGGTACTGGCGCAGTGGCGGTCGCGACGCTCGAAAAGCCGGCAGGAGGTCAGGAATTAACTGCCAGCCTGGCGGCGTGGTACGGACGGCCAGGCCTGGGAGTTCGACCGGCGCTAGTTGTTCGAGAGGCAACAGCTATTCGACCTGTCGAACTTCTCGAGCAACCCAGGCGAGATAGTCGGGGTTCCCGGCCTCGGCGGCGAGCACGATGAACTCCGGTAACTCGTAGGAATGAAGCTCCTTCAGACGGGTCTCGAGTAACGGAACGAGAGCGCGTGTCGTCTTCATGATCAACTGGCGTTCCGCGCTCTGCTCCACTGCGCCATTCCACTGGTAAATCGACGTCATCGGCGGGAGCACATTTATACACGCGGCAAGTTTTTCCTCGACAAGAGTCTGCGCCAGCGTTTCGGCCGGCGCGTCAGCTGCCACGGTGGTTAGAACCACAACAACGTCGCTCATCTCATCAACCTCTCGAACCTCTCGAACGATTACGGTTCAGTTGTACTTTCCGCGTTTTTGTTGTACTTTCGTGCTCGCGTGCCGCCTTCCGATACTCCGCAACCGGTCCGCCGCCATACGCAGACGATCGGCCGTCGTGCGCGCAACCGCCGGCTGCTCCACATCGGCTTGATCCTCGTCGCCATCGTCATCGTTCTCGACGCGCTTGCCGGCGACCGGGGCCTGCTGGCGATGCTGCGCGTCCGCGGTCAGTACAACGCCCTGGCCGCGACGCTCGCGCGCGAGCGGGCGGAAAACGCGCGGCTCGCCGAACAGGCGCGGCGGCTGCGCGAAGATCCCACTGCAGTGGAAGAAGTGGCGCGGCGCGAGCTCGGCCTCATCAAGCCCGGCGAAAAGGTCTTCATCATCAAGGACGTCCCCGCCTCTAAGCACTGAGCCCTTTGCCCTGAGCCCTGTGCACTGGGCCCTCGCGCAGTATCCTAGTCCCATGCAACGCGTGAGCGGGCTCCATCACATCACGGCTATCGCGGGTCCGGCGCAGGAGAACGTGGATTTCTACGCCGGCATTCTCGGCATGCGCCTCGTGAAGCGCAGCGTCAACCAGGACGATCCCACCACGTATCATCTTTATTACGCGGACGCCGACGGCCATCCCGGCTGCGACCTGACGTTCTTTCCCTGGACCCATTCAGCGCCGGCCCGGCCGGGCTACGGCCTCGCCGTCGAAACCAGTCTCGAAGTGCCCGTGGGCAGCCTGGCGTACTGGGCGGCGCGGCTGCAGCAGTACGGCGTCACGATCGGTGCGGTTGAGACCCGCTTTGGCGACCGGAATCTTCCCGTCACCGACGTCCACGGCTTCCATCTGACGCTCGTCGAAAGCGCGCGGCCGCCGCGGCGTGCGTTCACGCCGTGGGATCACAGCCCGGTGCCGGAAGAGCATCAGATACGCGGCCTGTATGGCGCGCGGCTCTGGGAACAGAACGCCGAGCGCACGAGCCTGTTTCTCACGAAGGTGCTCGGTCTGCTGCCAGCCGGCACGGAAGACGGCTGGGCCCGCTATGGCTCCGGCAGCATCGCCGGCCTGGTGGACATCCGCCAGACGCCCGATCAGCAGCGCGGCGCGTGGGGCGTCGGCACCGTCCATCACATTGCCTGGCGGGTCGCAGACGATGAGGCGCAACTGGCGATGCGGGATCAGCTCGAGAAATCGGGCAGCCGTATCACGCCCGTCATCGATCGCCTCTGGTTCAAGTCGGTGTACTTCCGCGAACCGGGAGGCGTGCTGTTCGAGATCGCCACCGACGGTCCGGGCTTTGCGAAAGACGAAGACCGCGCGCATCTCGGAGAACGACTGATGCTCCCGCCGTGGCTGGAACATCAGCGCGGGCACATCGAGGACGTGCTGCCTCCGCTCACTGTGCCGTCCATGGCGACCCCTCGTGGCTGAGCCCGGGTTCGAACACGACTTCGAACACATCTATCGCGCGGGCACCGACGCCGCGGCGCCGACGCTGCTGCTGCTCCACGGAACGGGCGGCACCGAGCACGATCTGCTCCCGATTGGGGAAATGATCTCGCCGGCATCGGCCGTCCTCAGTCCGCGGGGGAAGGTGCTCGAAGGCACGATGCCGCGATTCTTCCGCCGAGTGTCCGAGGGCGTGTTCGACCTGGACGATCTGCGCTTTCGCGCCCACGAGCTCGCGGGCTTCGTACGCGACGCCGCGGCGCACTACCGATTCGACGCGACGCGCGTCGTCGCCGCGGGTTTTTCAAACGGCGCGAACATCGCCGCCAGCCTCCTGCTGATCGAGCCCGGCGTGCTCGCGGGCGCCGTGCTCTTTCGAGCGATGGTTCCCATCGTGCCCGATCCGCTGCCGGATCTCTCGGGCGTGCGAATTCTGATGTCGAACGGCCGGCTGGATTCGCTGATTCCGGCGGTGCAGGCCCAGCAGCTCGCCGATATGTTCGAAGATTGCGGCGCCGACGTGACGTTCGGATGGCAGCCGGGCGGCCACAAGCTGACCAATCACGATGTGGCGCTCGCCCGGCAGTGGATCGCGACGTCCGGCTGAAGCCGGACGCTACGTTGACGCTACTTGCTGGCGATCACGGCGAGACCCCACGGGCCGCGGCCGACAGGGATCTTCTTCGTCACCTGATTCGTCGCAAGATCCACGATCGACACGTCGCCTGACGGTCCATTCGCGGTGAAGAGCTTCGTGCCGTCCGGCGACAGCGCGATGCCCCACGGCCGCTGACCGGCTTCCACGGTTCCCGCCACCGTGTTCGTCGCCGTGTCGATGGTGTAGACCATCTTGCTGCGGCCGGTCGAGACGTAGAGATGCTTGCCGTCCTTGGCCATCACCGTGCCCATCGGGCGGATGCCGTCGCCGAGCTTGATTGTCTTGATCGTCGCCATCCGCTTCGTGTCGATGAGCGACAGCGTCCCGCCGTTCTCCGACGGGACGTAGGCGCGCGACCCGTCGGGCAGAAACGCAATCGATCGCGGGCGCGGTCCCACTTTGATCGGCTTCACGACTTTCTTCGCCGCGAGATCCACGACGTAGACCGCGCCGTCTTCTTCGGACGTGACATACACAACGGTGCCGTTCGGGTGCACCGTCACGCCTTCCGGCTCGTCGCCGATCTTGAACGTGTCCACGATTTTCCCGTCGCCCGTGTCGATGACCGTGAGCTGTCCAGCATCTTCGTTCGCGACAAACACACGCGTGCCGTCCTGACTGACGGCGACCTGCTCGGGATCGGTGCCACTCTTGAACACGGTCACAAGCTTCCCCGCCTTGACGTCGACAACGCCGATGCCGTCCGCGCTGCGATCGGGCGGCGGCAGCGTCTTCTCGTCCACGCCGGGCCCGGCCGCCGGCGATCCGCTCAGCGCGACGTAGAGCTTCGTGCCGTCAGGACTCGCGGCGATGCCGCGGGGCCGCTTGCCGAGCTTGATCGTGCCGACCACCGTGCCGGCGTCGGCATCGATGACCGACAGATCGCCGGATTGTTCGTTGGTGACGTACAGGCCGAGTGCGGGTTGCGGCGGAGGCGCCGGCGCAGCAGGCGGCGGGGCCTGCGTGGCGGCCGGCGCCGGCTTGGTGCCCCCTCCGCACGCGGCTGCAGTGATGGTCAGCGCAAGGACAACTCGAAGTTCAGCACATCTCATGCGCAAGATTCTAACTTCTCACTTCTCACTTCTAACTTCTTACTTGCACGGCCTCGGATTCCAGCCTGAAGCGTCCCGCTGCTTCTTGAATTCGTAAGTTTTTACGTAGGCCGGCTGGAAATACGCTGGATCGTCGAGCGTCTCCGTCACCACCAGATATTCCTGGCCGTTGCCGTCGACGAGACGGACGAAATATTCCGTGAGCGTGGCGTTCGGCCCATACGGCACGCCATTCTTGCGCACGTATCCCGGACGCAGGTGGTTCGTGACGACTCTTAACTGACCGAACCGCGCCGGGCCGCGCGCGGCCTGGCCGCGGCCGACAGGCGGCATCTGCCATGCCGCCAGCGAGTAACCCTGCCAGCTTGCGTCGGCGGGCGCGGGATGTTGCGTGCTATCGAAGTAAAACCGGCGCGTCTGCGTGCCCGCGTCGATGTCCATCTTGATCGTGTGGTCGTCTTCCCACGTCACATGCAGCCGTGCGGGCAGCCGCATGATGCCGCCGGCGCCGTACGCCCGGCACTGCTCGCCCGCGGCGGCATCCTTCGCCGGGTCCCACGTGCTGGTGACGCGGCGGCCTTCGGCCGTGATCGGCAGATAGTCGACGTTGCCCTTCGGCGGCGTCAGCATGCGGTAGCGCCAGTCGTCGGTGACGAGCGCCACCCAGTAGCCGGCGAGGTCGTACGGAGCCGCCGCGCGCGGCACGGCAGGCGCGGCCGGCGCCTGTCCTCCGCGTCCCTGCGCATGAAGCAGCGCGAGCGATGAAGCAGCGAACGTGATGGCGATTAGGACTTTGCGCATGAGCAGCTCTTGAAGACGGCCTCGATGAACATATCCGGCGTGTACGCCGTTTTTCCGAACCGGCCGTCGTAGTCGCGCGTGATCTTCGCCGCCTTGATCTGCGGCAGCGTCATGCCTTTCTTCACGGCCGCGCGGACACGGTCGCGCATGATCGTGACCATGTCGCGGTAGTAGGCGACGTCGGCTGAATCCGTCAGCCGTCCGTGGCCCGGCACCACGAGCGTGCCGCCCTCCATCATGTGTTCGACGACGGCGACGTCGAGGATCCAGTTGAGCGCGTTGACGACGCCCTGGATGGTGCCGCCCTTCTCGACGTCGATGACGGGATAGCTCGTCATGTTCAGCACGTCGCCGGCCGCGAGCACGTCCGACTCGCGGAACTGGACGATCGTGTCGCCGTCGGTATGCGCCGCCGGCATGTGCCACAGCACGACCCCTTCGCCGTTGAAGAAATTCAGCTTGAAGCTGTCGCCTTCATACGCCTCGGTGGGCCCCGCCGCGAGCGGCAGCGGCGACGATTTGGGCACATGTGACGGCGCTTTCTCGTGCGCCATGATCCACGCGTCGAGCGGCGCGATGCCGATGTGGCTGCGGCCCGCGGCCGCCACGGCGACGTTTCCGCCCATGTGGTCCGCGTCGAAGCTGGTGTTGATGATGCCGACAATCGGCTTCGGCGCGGCCGGCGCCGCCGTCGTCGGCAGGAACGTCGAGCTGTTCCACCACGAGCAGCCCGAGACAATGCCGACGCAGGATTTCTGCGGCATGCGCATCGACGTCACCTGCCGGTCAAGCGCCTGCAGCGTCACGAGCAGCTTGTCGCTCATCGACGCCGCGCCGGTGTCGACCAGCAGGACGCCGTCCTTGCCGATTGACGCGACGATGTTGCTGCCGCCGGCTGTGATCATCCAGATGTTGCCTTTCACGGGAAGCACGCGGACGTCGTTGGCCGCCGCGGCCTGCGGCTGCGCGGCGACATTCACGTGACCGGGAAGCGCCAGCAGCGCGATGGCTGCGGCGACGACAAAGAGTGTCTTCATGGTCATCGTCCGATACTCGACGCGCGTTCGCCCTGCGTCCACGGGCTGGTGGTGGAAACCTTCGCTTCGTACTCGGGATACATCGTCTCGGCGCCGCCGGTCGGCGCGTCCGCCGGCACGCCGTAGCGCGCGCGGATGTCCTTGAGGAATGGATTCTCACCGAGCAGGAAATGCGGGACGTGGCCTTTCTCGAGGCCTTCGAAGACCGCCGTGCACGGATGCGGCGGCACGAGCGAGTTCACCGTGAGCCGGTATTCGGAGCTGCGAATCAGCGGCTCGGACAGATACGTCGGGTCGTGAATGATGTTGACCCACGTCAGGATGTCACCCCGGCGAATCCACCATGTCGTCACGTTCGCTTCGTCGGTGGCCATCGCGCCGTCGCGACGGATGTAGTCCTCTTTCAGATGGGACGTCTCGATCCGCAGCATGTCGCCTTCCCACGTCGCGGTGGAAAAGCCGCCCCATGAATGCGCGGCTTCGGCCGGCGGGCGCTCGCGGCCGTCCAGAAAGACCGGCATGTTCGTCGACTGGTGCCACTCGGGCTGATACGCGACGATCTCGCGCGAATAGGGGTCGACTTCCTTGCTGATGCGAAGCTGCGTCGGACCTCTATATATGTAGGCCCAGCCGTGCGGCCGGCACTGGTACTCGGGCAGCGAGAGCAGCGAGGCGTCCCAGGTTTCGGCCCGGGCGAGGCCGTCGGAGTTGAGCGGGAGGCCGAAGAAGTCGCCGACCCACGGGTTTTCCGTGTTGTCCTGGGAGCGAACCACCGTCCACTCGCCGGAAAAATCGGTGGTGACCCCGCCGCCGTTCTGCGCGACGATCCCGGCGGCCAGGGCCGCCCAGACGCATGAACCGAGAAGAATTTTTCGCATCGCGGGAGGGACCGTACCGCAAGGGGCGTGTAGTGTCAATAAACGGGAACGCCCCGGAGTTTGCGCACAATTTGATGTTAAGTGTCGATGGACACTCGGGCGGCAGCATGCTATCGTCCTCGAGTTTAGTGGCTCGGAATTTGCCTGCATCCTCATGCGTATGAAAAGGTTGCGAATCGTGATGGCCCTCACCTTCGGCATTGGGCCATCCGTCCTGGCGCAACAGCCTGCCGCCCCGGCCTCGTCAGCAGCTGACCATCGCGCGACAGTGACGAAGTACTGCGTCACCTGCCATAACGAACGGACGAAGGCCGGCGGGCTGGCGCTCGACAAGATGGACTTCGAGCACATCCCGGCCGGCGCCGCGGTCTGGGAAAAGTCGCTGAAGAAGATGCGCGTCGGCATGATGCCGCCGCCGTCGGCGGCGCAGCCCGGCGCCGCCGCGCGCGCGGCGCTCGTCTCGTGGCTCACCACGACGCTCGATGCCGCGGCTGCGGCCAGACCGAACCCGGGCAGGCCGGTGCTGCACCGGCTGAACCGCGCGGAGTACGCGAACGCCGTGCGCGATCTGCTGGCGCTCGACGTCGACCCGTCGGGGCTGCTGCCGCCCGACGACTCTGCGTACGGCTTCGACAACGTCGGCGATGTGCTCGGCATGTCGCCCGTGCTGCTCGAGCGGTTCATGGAGGCGGCAAACAAGGTCAGCGCGCTCGCGATTGGGGATCCCGACATCGGCACCGCCGCGCAGACGTTCCACATCCGCCAGGACGCGTCACAGGACACGCACATCGAGGGCATGCCGATCGGCACGGTCGGCGGCATTCTCGCGAAGGTGACGCTGCCGCTCGACGCCGAGTATCAGGTCGCCGTGAAGATGTTCCGCACGAACCTCGGCGTGATGCGCGGCCTCGAGTACGAACACGAGATCGAATACACCGTCGACGGCGCGCGGGTGCACACGTTCCGCATGGGCGGCGAGGCCGATTTCAAGGCGAACCTCGTCAACATGACGAAGGCCGGCGACGCGATCGACGAGCGCGGCCGCATCACGCTGAAGCTCACCGCCGGACCGCACGTCATCGGCGCGGGGTTCATCGCGCGCAGCGACGCGCCGAACCCGACGCGGCTGCAGCCCTTCATCCGGAGTTCGACCGACACGCGCGACACCTCGGGACATCCGCACTTCGACACGCTGACGGTCACCGGGCCGTTCAAGGCCGCGGGGCCGGGCGACACGCCGAGCCGGCGCAGGATCTTCAGCTGCCGCCCCTCGACTTCGCTCGGGGCGGGCCTGAGCGGCGAGTCGAAGGCCCGGCCGGCGTCACGCGCCGACGAGGATGCCTGCGCGCGGCAGATCCTCGCGCGCCTCGCGCGCCTCGCGTATCGCGGCGACGTCACCGACGTCGATCGCCAGCGGCTGTTCTCGTTCTTCGAGGCCGGCCGCACGGACACGTCCGCCGGCGCGGGACAGGCGGCCTTCGAGCGCGGCGTTCAGAAAGCACTGCAGCGCCTGCTCGCGAGCCCGAAGTTCTGCTTCCACATCGAACAGGATCCGCCCGGCCTCGCGCCGGCGACGGTCTATCGCATCAGCGACCGCGAGCTCGCCGCGCGCCTGTCGTTCTTCCTCTGGAGCAGCATCCCCGACACGCAACTGCTGGATCTCGCCGCGCAGAACCGGCTCCACACGCCGGCGGTGCTCGAGCAGCAGGTGCGGCGGATGCTGGCCGACCCGAAGGCCGACGCGCTCACGACGAACTTCGCCGGTCAGTGGCTGTATCTGCGCAACTTGAAGAACATGCAGCCGAACTCGGAGGAGTTCCCCGACTTCGACGACAACCTGCGGCAGGCGTTTGAAAAAGAGGCCTCGCTCTTCTTCGCCAGCATCGTCCACGAGGACCGGAACGTCCTCGATCTGATGACGGCCGATTACACCTTCCTCAACGAGCGGCTGGCGCAGCACTACGGCATTCCCAACGTCTACGGCAGCCACTTCCGCCGCGTCACGCTGACCGACGAAGCCCGCCGCGGCCTGCTCGGCAAGGGCGCCGTGCTGATGGTGACGTCGCACACGGACCGGACGTCGCCCGTCGTGCGCGGCAAATGGGTGCTCGAAAATCTGCTGAGCGCTCCGGTGCCGCCGATGGCGGCCAACGTGCCGCCGCTCAACGAAGACGCCAATCGCGGCGGCCGCATCCTGACCATGCGCGAGCGGATGGAAGAACACCGGCGCAACCCCGTCTGCGCGCAGTGCCACCGGATCATGGACCCCATCGGGCTGTCGATGGAGAACTTCGACGCGGTCGGCGCATGGCGCACGCGCGACGGCGACAGCGTCACCGGCCCGGGTACGCCGATTGACGCGCAAGGGGAACTGCTCGACGGCAGCAAGATCAACGGCGTCGTCACCCTGCGCCAGGCGCTGCTCCGCCAGCCCGACCTGTTTGCGGGCACGGTGACCGAAAAGCTGATGATTTACGCCCTCGGCCGCGGCCTGCAGGCGTATGACATGCCGTCTGTGCGCGCGATCGTGCGCGATACCGCGCAGAACAACTACCGCTTCTCGTCGATCGTCATGGGCATTATCAACAGCACGCCGTTCCAGAAACGCGTTACTCTTGAAGAGCCGGTTCGTATCGCCGCACAAGGGAGCCGCTGATGTTTATCTCCAAGATGAAGCTGTCCCGTCGCACGGTGCTCCGAGGCATGGGCGCCACGCTCAGCCTGCCGCTGCTCGAGGCCATGGTGCCGGCGCTCACCGCCGCGCCGAAACCGATCACGCGCTTCGGCGCCGTGTTCGCGCCGCTTGGCAAGCGGCCCGGCTACTGGGAGCCGAAGACGGTCGGCCAGAACTTCGAGTTCAACGTCATCATGAAGCCGGTCGAGCAGTTCCGCGATCACCTGACCGTGGTCACCGAGCTGTGCGACCCGCTCGACGGTCACGCCACGACCGTGTCGGCCTGGCTCTCGGGCCAGATTCCGTTCCGCACGATTGCCGAGAACGTGAAATCGGGCATCACGATCGACCAGATCGTCGCGAACAAGATCGGCCAGGACTCACCGCTTCCGTCGCTCGAGCTCGCGACCGAAGACTTCACCGGCTGGATCGGCGGCTGCGACACGGCGTACAGCTGCGCGTACATGAACACGATCTCGTGGAAGAACGAGACGACGCCGCTGCCGATGGAAATCAACCCGCGCATCGCCTTTGAGCGGTTGTTCGGCCAGCCGGGCACGGCACAGCAGCGCCTGGCGCGCATGCGCGACAACCGGAGCATCCTCGATTCGGTCCGCGAGGAAGCGCGCGACCTGCAGAAGACCCTCGGCGGCAAGGACCAGTCGCGGCTGAACGACTACCTCGACAACGTCCGCGAGATCGAACAGCGGATCCAGAAGGCCGAGAAGAGCGCGACGACCGAGAAGACGGTGCCGGACGCGCCGATCGGCATCCCCGACTCGTTCGAAGAGCACGCGCTGCTGATGTACGACCTCGCCGCCGTCGCCTTCGAGGCGAACCTGACCCGCGTGTTCACGTTCATGAAGTCACGCGACGCCAGCCAGCGCGTGTACCCGAACATCGGCGTCAACGAGCCGCATCACGCGATGTCGCACCACGGGAACAACCCGGAGAAGATCGCGAACCTCGTAAAGCTGAATACGTACTACGTCGGTCTCTTCGCGAAATTCCTGGCGAAGCTGAAGTCGACGCCCGACGGCGACGGCTCACTGCTCGATCACTCGATGATTCTCTACGGCAGCGGCATGAGCGAGAGCGACCAGCACTCGCGCATCAACATCCCGACGCTGCTTGCCGGCAACCTGTGCGGGAACGTCGAAGGCAATCGCCACATCCAGGAGAAGAAGGAGACGCCGTTCTCGAACCTGCTCCTGGCGATCGCCAACAAGTACGACTGCGAGCTCGACAAGCTCGGCCTGAGCACCGGGAAGGTTGCGATCTAGCCTATGCGAAGGGCTGAAAGGGCTGAAAGGGCTAAGGGCTCAAGGCTCAGGGCTTACAGCGCTCAGCTCTTAGCCCTCAGCCCTTTCGTGCTCGCAGCAGTGAGCCTGAGCGCAGCCGGCGCCGGCACCACCCTGATCGACGCGGTCAAGGCGGGCAATCGCTCGGCCGTCCGCACGCTCGCCACCCGCTCCACCGTCAACAGCACCGAAGCCGACGGCATGACGGCGCTGCACTGGGCCGTCCGCGCGGACGATGCCGACACGGTGCAGCTGCTGCTTCGGGCTGGCGCGAACGTGAACGCCGCCAACCGCTACGGCATCACGCCGCTGTCGCTGGCGGCGACAAACGGCAACGCCGTCGTCACGCGTGCGCTGCTCAAGGCGGGAGCCAATCCGAACGCCCCCGGCCCCGACGGCGAGACGCTGCTGATGACCGCGGCGCGCGCAGGAAGCGCCGACGTCGTCAACGCGCTGCTCGAGCGCGGCGTCAATGTGAACGCGACCGAAGCGTGGCAGAGACAGACGGCGCTCATGTGGGCCGCCGCCGAAAATCACGGCGCGGCCATCAGGGCGCTGGCCGCGCACGGCGCGGACATGAACCTCCGGTCGAAGGAACTGAACTTCCCCGAATACCGCTACGAGACCAACGGCATGGCCGTGTTCCAGCTGCCGAAAGGCGGCTGGACCGCGCTGATGTACGCCGCCCGGCAGAACGCGATGGACGCGGCCGCCGCGCTCGCCGACGTGCACGCGGATCTCAACGCAACAACGAGGCAGGAAGGCACGACGGCGCTGCAGATCGCGATCATCAACATCCACTACGACCTCGCGAACCTGCTGCTCGAAAAAGGCGCCGACCCTAACGTCGTCGACTCGAGCGGCATGACGGCGCTGTACGCGGCGGTCGACATGCGTGCGCCCGCGAACATGCTGACGCGGCCCGAGCCGAAGCTGCGCGACTCGCTCGACGCCGTGGGGATCGTCAAGTCGCTCCTCGCACATGGCGCGAACCCGAACATCCAGCTCAAGAAGCCCATCATCGGCCGCCATCAGAATCTCGTCGGCGACGGCCAGCTGACCGAAGGCGCGACCGCGCTGGCGCGGGCGTCAAAAACCAGCGACATTCCGGTGATGAAAGTGCTCCTCGACGGCGGCGCCGACGCGACGCTCGCGCTCGCCAACCGCACGACGACGGCGATGCTGGCGTCGTCCGGGGCGGCGCCGGAGCCCAAAGTGCTCGAGGCGGTGACGCTGCTCATCGAGCACGGCGTGGACATCAACGCGTTCAACGCCAACGGACAGACGATTCTCCACAACGCCGCGCAGCGGGGTCACAACTCGGTCATCGAGTACGTGGCGCAGAAAGGCGCCAAGCTCGATCGGCGCGACAAGCAGGGCCGCACCGCGCTCGACCTCGCGCTCGGCGCGGCTGGCGGCGCACGGCGGCCTGGCCGGGCGGCAGCCGCGGCGCAGGTGAATGAGAAGACGGCGGCGCTGCTCCGCCAGCTGATGGCGAAGAAATGACTCGGAGCCAACTGAGCGTCGCCGCGATGGCGACGGTTGCGGGCCTCACCTTCACGGTCACGTCGCTGACGGCGCAGCAGCGGCCGAAGAACCTCCGCGACGGCGTCTACACGGCCGATCAGGCGTTGCGCGGCAAATCGGGCTACGACGGCGTGTGCGCGCGCTGCCACGGCGTGCCGCTCACGGGCAGCCAGGGCAATGGTCCCACGCTCAAGGGTCCCGCGTTTCTCGCGCACTGGGACAAAGACACGCTCGGGAGCCTCTACACGAAGATCCGCGACACCATGCCGGCGGGCGAGCCGGGCACACTCACCGACGAAGTAAAGCTGCAGATCCTCGCGTACGTGCTCCAGCAGAACAGCTTCCCTGCCGGCTCGGCGGAACTGCCGGGCGACGTGAACGCGCTCGAGGAAATCGGCATAGAGCAGCGTGGCGTCTGGGACGGCATCTTCACCGCGGCGCAGGCGGACCTCGGCAGGCAGTCGGCCGCGCGATGCCAGGGTTGTCACGGTCCCGACCTCGCGGGGACCGATCGCGCGCCGGCACTCAAGGGCAACACGTTCGTTGCAAACTGGGAAGACGGCAGCGTGAACCGCCTGTTCCTGAAGATCCGCGACACGATGCCACCGGGCAACACCGATTCGCTCACGCCCGAGGTCAAGCTCAACGTCGTCGCGCACCTGCTGCGCGAGAACGGCTTCCCTGCCGGCGCAAGCGAACTGACGCTGAACGCCGACGCGCTCGACAGCCTGCAGATCACGAAGAAGGGCGTGGACGCCGGCGCACCGAATTTCGCGCTCGTCCAGGTCGTCGGCTGCCTGACCTCGGATCAGGCGACCGGATGGAAACTCACCAACGCCAGCGAGCCCGTCGTCACCCGCGACAACGCGCCGAACGCCGCCGCGCTCAAAGCCGCTGAAACCAGGCCCCTGGGCCGCCAGACCCTCGGTCTTGTCAGCGTTGACGCCGCCACGAAGAGCGGCGCGCTCGACGGACACAAGGTCGAAGCGCGCGGGCTGCTCTATCGCGACGGGTCGTACGCGGACCTCAACCTTACCTCGCTCAGGAACATCGCCGCAGCCTGCACAAAGTAAACTGAACCGCGGATGAAAATCGCGGTTCTTTCTGCGCTGTTGCTCGTGCCAGCGTCTGTCGCGTGGCCCCAGACGACGCCACCGGCGTATCGGGTCGAAGTGATCGAGACGACGCCGCTGCCGGGCATGGATCTGCCGCTCGAAGCGATTCCCGCGCCCGTTCAGACGGCGCTCGAGCGTGACATCACGGCCAGCGGCGCGCTCGACCTCCCGGACTTTCTCAACCGCCGCCTCGCGAACGTCTTCATCAACGAGATTCAAGGCAATCCGTTTCAGCCTGACGTCAACTATCGCGGCTACACGGCGTCGCCGCTTCTCGGGACGCCCCAGGGACTCTCGGTCTACATGGACGGCGTCCGCCTGAACCAGCCCTTCGGGGACGTCGTCTCCTGGGATCTCATTCCGCGCGTCGCGATTGCGTCGACGACGCTGATGCCGGGAAGCAATCCGTTGTTCGGCCTGAATACGCTCGGCGGCGCCCTTGCCGTGCAGACGAAGGACGGCCGCGGCACGCCAGGGACGACGATGCAGGTGATTGGCGGCACGTACGGACGGCGCGCCGTCGAATTCGAGCACGGAGGATCGGCCACCAACGGCGTGAACTGGTATCTCGCCGGCAATCTCTTTCACGACAGCGGGTGGCGCGCCTCGTCCCCGTCCGACGTCAGGCAGATCTTCACGAAGATCGGCTGGCAGGATGCGAAAACGGAGCTGCACGTGACCGGCGCCTACGCGGACAACGTGCTGACCGGCAACGGACTGCAGGAGCAGCGCCTTCTTGCCGCCGATTACGCGAGCGTCTACACGACGCCCGACACGACGAACAACCGCGCGACGTTCGTGAACGTCACGGCAAGACACAGCGTGACGAATCAGATGTCGCTGTCGATTGGCGGCTACTTCCGCGACATCAGGACGAGCACGCTGAACGGCGACGTGAACGAGAACTCACTCGACCAGTCCGTCTATGCCGCCGGCGAGAACGCCGCGAATACGCCATTCCCGTTCGAACGCTGCCTCACAGAGGTCGCGCAGCGCGACGAGCCCGGCGAGAGGTGCACGGGACTCGTCAACCGCACGGGCACGACGCAGAACAACTATGGTCTCTCGGGACAGATGAACGTCCGGCACGGCCGGGGCACGGTGCGCAATCAGTTCACGGCCGGCGGCGCGTTCGACCGCAGCACGGTGGCGTTCGCGCAGACCACGCAGCTCGGCTACGTGAACGCGGACCGCGGCATCACGCCGGTCAACGCGTTTGCCGACGGCATCACCGGCGGCACGGTCGACGGGATCCCGCTCGACAACCGCGTGGATCTAACCGGCGTCATTCGGACCGCGAGCGCGTTCGCGACCAACACGACGTCGATCGCCGAAATCTGGCACGTCACGCTTTCCGGGCGCTTCAACCAGACGACGGTCGTCAATCGCGATGGGCTGGCGCCTCTCGCCGGTCCCGGCTCGCTCTCCGGCGACCACACGTTCAGCCGCTTCAATCCATCGGCAGGCGTCACGGTCAGCCCGTCGCGAACCGTCAATCTCTATGTCAGCTACAGCGAAGGCAGCCGCGCGCCGACGTCGATCGAGCTCGGGTGCGCCGATCCATCGTCGCCGTGCAAACTGCCGAACTCGCTGACGGGCGACCCTCCGCTCGATCAGGTCGTGACGCGCACCTGGGAAGGCGGCGCCCGCGGCGGAAACGGCCGCGTCAACTGGAACGCCGGCGTGTTTCGCGGAACCAACGCGAACGACCTGCTCTTTGTCGCCGCGACGCAGAGCGGCTTCGGCTACTTCAGGAATTTCGGCGAGACGCGGCGTCAGGGCATCGAGCTCGGCGCGAGCGTGCATGCCGGGCGCGCCACCGCCGGCGCCGGATATTCGTTGACGGATGCCACGTATCAGAGCGATGACACCGTCGACGGGTCGAGCAACAGCGCGAACGATGCCGCCGCGGCGGGCCGGAGGGGGCTCGCCGGATCGATTGCGATTCACGCCGGCGACAGGATTCCGCTCGTGCCGCGACACACGCTGAAGATGTACGCGGACGTTCAGGCGGCGGCGAGGCTGTCGCTCGACCTCGACGTCATATCGGCGTCGAACTCGCTCGCGCGCGGCAATGAAAACGGCGCGCATCAGCCGGATGGCACCTCCTACCTCGGCCCGGGCAGTTCGCCCGGGTATGCGGTCGTCGGTGCCGGCGCGCGCTACGTGCTGACCCGGCGGCTGCAGCTCGTCGCGCGCGTCAACAACGTCTTCAACCGGCAGTACTACTCCGCGGCACAGCTTGGACCGGCGGGATTTACTGGTGCGGGATTATTTGCGGCGAGGCCGTTGCCGGCAATCGGCGAGGAATTCCCAGTGGTGCGGTCGACGTTTTACGCACCCGGCGCGCCGACCACGTTCTGGGTCGGCGCGAGGGTGACGCTCTAGCAGCTAGGCGGGTTCGTCCGTCTTGTCCTCTTCGTCCCCCCACGGAGACGGTTGAGGGCCCGGCACGATCCCCGCTATGTCCGGATCTTCACCGCCGGCGCCGCGCTCGGGCTGGGACGACTTCCGTTCCAGCCGGCGCGCCGCCTTCTGCTGCTGCTTTTCCTGCTTCGCGCGCTCGCGCGCGCGTTTGTTCTGCGTGGGTCTCGATTTCTGCACGGTACTCCCTAAAATAGTTCAGCTACCAGCGCGGCTCGCGGCGAGGTCCACGTCCGCCGCCGCCGCCGCCGGGGCCACGGCCGCCGCCACCACCACCGCTCGGCTTGGGACGCGCTTCGTTGACTGCAATCTTCCGGCCGTCAAGGTCGGTATCGTTCAGCCGCTGAATCGCCGTCTGCGCCGCTTCTTCCGTCTGCATTTCGACAAACGCGAAGCCCCGCGCGCGGCCCGTCATCTGATCGCGGACGATGTTGACCGTGTCGACCGGTCCGATCGCGGCGAAGAGCTCCTCGAGCCTCCGCTCGTCCGTGCTGAACGGCAGATTACCGACAAAAAGTTTGCGTCCCATCTCCACTCCCGCCCCGCAGGGCCATACCGACGTCTACCTTCACAATGCTGTCAGGGTCGAGGGAGGGAGCGAGGAAGCTCGGTCAGCCCGCGGCAGAGCAGCAACAACGAACGAATATCCATAGTATACGCGGGACCCGACCGAGGCGGTTCACGCGAGTTCGATGACGCCGCCCGGCGCGTTTCATCCGCCCAGATAGCGCGAGGCGAGTTTCCCCGCAGCCAGGTGCCAGAGGCGCACCGGCGCGTCGCGTTGCTCGCGAAACATGCAGGACACCTGTCCGTCCGCCGACGCGACGAACACGACGCTGCCTGGATGTTCCCCGGCGTACGTCGCACTGGCGCGGTGACGGGTGCCGCGACTGCCTAAATCGATGATGCGCGCGCGACCGTTCTCATCAGTCGTGCCGTCCGTTACGGCGATCTGCTCTCCGACCGGCAGGATCACGCCGAATGCCATCAGGGCCAGATCCCGGTTGAGCAGCACGGCGCCGTCGATTGCCGTCAGCCGGCCGAACTCCTCGACGACCCGCTCGGCCTCCGTGAGGAACGCGTTGCGGAGCAGCTGGCCGAACGCGCGATTCCCCGGCGCTCCGGCGTGTGTGTTCCGGCCGGCGCGCCACGCCAGGCGCAGCATCGTCGCCAGGGAGGAATCGAGCATCATCCTGTACGGCGCCGACTCGACGACCGGAGGACTCTCGTCGGCGCTGATGATCAGAATGCCTCCCCGCCCATGCTCCACGATCTCGTGCACCAGGAAAGCGATCGCATCGAGATAGTGTGGGACGACGTCGTCGTCGACGCCAGCGGCGTGGGCGATCGCCTCGAGCCTGCGGCGAACAGGTCCGGCCGAGAACTCCTCGTCTTCACCGAATGCGAGGATCGAGCCGCGCTCGTATTCGATGACGAGATCGCGGCCGCTGCGAATGGACAGGCAGCCCGGCCTCGACGCGACGATTTTGATGAACGGGTCCGGACCGCCGTTGAAGCCTTCGCGCGCCAGCCCGGTGATTGCGAGCCTGCCATCGTCGAGCACGCCGACCGCGGAATAGATGCGCCGGTCGGTGCCACTGACCCCGAGCTTCACGAGCTCGGGGATCACAAAGGGGCGCGGCGAGGCGAACCGGAGAATCTTCCACTGGTAAAGCGGCAGCGCTCCTGCGGCAGCGTCTTCCGAGATCACGAAATCGAGCGAGCTCCGCCCGAGGAACGCCACGCCGATCGGATTGTGCTCCCCCTCGTACGTCTCCAGCCCCGCAAAGAAGACGGTTGTGAGCAGCCGGGCAAGCTCCTCGTCGGTCACCTCCGAAAGGCATCCGCTCCTTCGCGTGAGGCGATCGCGCACCATCTGGACCAGCGCCGGGGGAAATACGTACGCCGGTTCCTCGGGAAGAGTCATCAATTGGGACGTCATGACCGCACGCCTTCCGGTTCCGAATGTGCCGCACTGGTGTCGGCCGACGGCAACGCCTCGGCCGGTCCGTCGAGCGGGATGAGGACGTGGAACGTGCTGACGTCGCCCGGAACGCTCTCGGCCCAGATTCGTCCGCCATGGGCCTCGACGAGCCCCTTCGCGATGTACAGGCCCAGGCCAAGTCCTTTGGTGGCGCTCGTTCTCGCCGCGCTTGAACGAACGTATCGTTCGAAGAGATGCGGAAGCTCTTCGGGCGGAATCCCCCCGCCGCGGTTCGTCACCAGGATCTCCGCATTTCCGCCGGCGCGCCTCACCTCCAGGCCGATGTCCGTTCCGGCGGTGCTGTACTTGACGGCATTCGACAGAAGGTTTGCCACCACCTGTTCGAGCCGCTGCGCGTCGCCCTTGATGAACAGCCGGCAATCGGAGGGCGTTCGTATTTTCGTGCGTCGCGCGGCGAGGGGCACCCGCGGGACGACGTCGCGCAGAAGCTGACCCAGGTCGAGCCGGTCGAGCGTGACCTGCAGGCGGCGGGTGTCGAGCAGCGACGCATCCATCAGATCGCTCGTCATTCGGCTCAGACGCTCCGCTGACGAGCGGATCTGCCGGACATCGTCCTGCTGCTCGTCGCTGAGGCGCGCGCGCTGAAGCAGCGCGCTTCTCAAGGTAATGACGCTGATCGGCTGGCGGAGATCGTGGGCGATGATCGACGCCCACTCGTCGCGGAGGCGCTCGAGTTCCTTGAGCGTCGAGGTGTCCTGGAAGACCATCGCGGCGCCGGCCTGTGTCCCCTCTGACGTCAGGATTGGCGCGGCACTCACGAGGAGCGGCACCAGCCGGCCGTCGGCTCGCCGCCCGATGAACTCGTGTCCCCGGGTGACCTCATGGTCGACCATGGCCTTGACGATCGGAAGGTCGTCGGGCGCCAGCGGCTCGCCGGAGGGACGCCGCAGATCGATTGTCATGGGATTGCCGAAGCGGTCAGGCACCGGCGGCCTCGCGTTCGTCAGCGCGCGGAAGGACTGGTTCTCCATCGTCACGCGCCCGTCCGCATCCATCAGGAGGATCCCCTCAGGCATCTGATCGACGACCGCCTGAAGCCAGGCGTGCGCCCGTCCCTCGGCGGCGTACAGCCGCGCCGTCTCGACGGCGATGCCCGCGCGCGCGGCGAGCATCTCGACAATATGCTCATCCTCGGCCGTGAACTCCGTCCCATCCCGCTTGTTCGCCAGATAGATATCGCCGGAGACGTGGCCCCGGTAGCGGATTGGCGCGCCGAGAAAACTCCACATCTCCGGATGATGCTGAGGAAAGCCCCGATGCATCGGGTGCTCTCGCAGGTCGCGGAGGCGGAGTGTCCTGTTTTCCTTCGACACGAGTCCAAGGAGACCTGCAGGAAACGGGGGCCGTCCGATCTTCGCCGCCTGTTCAGCGCTTATGCCGACAAACGTCCAGATCTCGAATGGACGGGTCTCGTCGGCGCCGAGCCCCGCGGCAGCGAACTCGGCGCCCGTGAGGTTCCGGGCATTGAGGGCAATCGTCTGAAGGACGGTTCGCACGCTCTCATCGGGAAGGCCGGCGACGGCTTCGGAGATCTGCGTGCTCGCGAGCGCCACCGCTTCGACCTGCCGGCGCAGGCGGCTGACGCGATCTTCAGCGTGCTTCCGGGCGACCATGTTCCGCACACGCGCCAGGAGCTCCGCGACGGAGAACGGCTTGTTCAGATAGTCCTGCACGCCTTCACGCAGCAGACGGACGCGGAGTTCTTCGTCGGCTTTTGCCGTCAGCACGATGATCGGCATCGAGCTCAACTCCGGCCGTTGACGCAGCTGGCGTACGAGCTCATCGCCGCTCATGCCGGGCATCATCACGTCGGTCAACACCAGGTCCGGACGTTCGGCCACGGCCCTGTCGTACCCGTCCCGGCCGTCGAAGGCCGATGAGACGTCGAACCCGTCGCTTCTCAGGCAGTCGGCGACGAAGCTGCTCATGTCTCGATTGTCCTCGACCACAAGCACGCGGCCGCGGCGGTCCTCCGCCGCCACGGCGCGTTCCGTGACGGCTTCGGGACGAGGCGCGCGGAACTCGTCGGCCAGTTGATTGACCTCACGCACATTGATGTGTTCGCCGCCGCCCGGTCGAACCGCGGTTCCCGGTGGCGCGGCGGACGGCACATCCAGAACAAACAGCGCACCGCCCTCGGGCGCGTCACCGACCGACACGTTGCCACCGAGCAGCGCGGCGAAGTCCTTCACGATCGAGAGGCCCAGGCCGGTGCCGGCATTGGGCCGCATTTCGTCCGCCTCGAGCTGCGCGAATCGCTCGAACACGGCGTCGCGCTTATCCGCCGGAATGCCCGGACCGCTGTCGGCGACCTCCAGCCGGAACCGCGGACCGGCCTGACGCAGCGACACCCGCACGCGCCCTCCGCCCTTTGTGAACTTGAATGCATTGGACAGGAGGTTCAGCAGGATCCGCTGCAGCTTGTCGAGGTCGGTTTGAACCGGGAGCGCCGGCGGCGTCTCGACAACGAACTGGATGTGGTTCTCGTCCGCCAGCGTCGAGAAGTGATCGGCCACGACGCGCACGACCGTGGCGGCATCGGTCTCGGAGTATTCGGGCTTGAGGCGCCCGGCGTCGATCCGGGCGACGTCAAGCAGATCGTTCACGTGCCGCAGGGCGGTGCGGGCGTTCCGCTCGACGACCTCGAGATCCCGCCGGAGAACGGCATCCAGACCAGGCGTCCCACGCAGATGCTTCTCGACGGGTCCGAGAATCAGCGTCAGCGGCGTGCGAAGCTCATGGCTGACGTTGGCGAAGAACCGGGTCTTGAGCTCGTCCAGCTTCGTGACCTTCTCGTACAGGAGGCTGATCTCGTCGTTGGCCTTGGCGAGCCGTCGATTCGAGAGCTCGATTTCCTCGCGCGCCCGTTTGATCTCAGAGATATCGCGGGTGACCGTGCCCATCCCGATGACGCGTCCGGTGCCCGGATCGGGGATCATGAAATGCGAGTCGGACACGGGAATGGCCTCCTCCGTCTGCCAGTGCCGAAACGCGGTTTCGCCTTCCCAATGGCCACGTTCGATCATCGACTTGAGGATCACGTCGGACGCGAACGCCCGCTGATCCGGCGGGTAGTAATCAGAGATTGCGGTGCTTCCCACCGGGAAATCGGGCGTCATGCCCACCATGCGCCGCCCTGCTGGATTGACGTAAACAGGCGTTCCGGTGGCGTCCGCGATGCCGATGAAGTCAGAGGAGTTCTCGACGAGCGCGGCGAAGACCTGACGCTCGCCACTCGTCCGGCTCAACTCGTCGTTGGCACGCTCGAGGGCCAGGAGGGCGGCGCGCGCCTGAAGCTCTTCGTGCTCCGAGCGCCTCGCGGTTCGCCAGGTGGCTTGAAGGATGAGGCCCGCCAACACGAGCACGAACAGCGAGCCCTCAGTACTGACGCTATACCACCCTGCCGCGACGCCGAGTCGAGTCATCGCGCCGACGAAAGGAGGCGCGACGATCCCGGCCAGAAGAATCCGTCTGGCCATGCGACCGCTGCTGGTGTCGCTCGTGACGAGCGTCATCATGCCGTCGTTGGGCCGCCGGCAGAGGAGCGCGATGATCAGCATCACGAACGAAATCGCCGTGTGCACAGCCATCCCGATCGCCGGCGTGCGGAGCGGAAATGTGTAGAGGGTCCTTGCGCCGAAGATGTAGCCGGTCATCGCCGCGAGGGAGTTGGCTCCGGTGACGATCGCGCCAATCTGGCCAAGATGAATCGGCCAGCCGAGATTGAATGAGAAGAGCACGGCTCCGAGAAGAACGAAATTCAGCGACGTCTGTGGCGAAGGGCGTCCGGGAAAGGCCTGGCTTGCGGTCGGGGCCTCATGAGCGAAGATCCGATCGATCCCCACATCCCAGCCGAATGCGTACTCGCCCAATGTGAGCAGACCCAGCAGCAGAATGACCGACGCCAGGAGCAGGACGATCAACGTGCGGCGGCCCATGGCCGGGCGTTCCGCGGTCAGGAAGACGGCCACCGCGCCAAGGGCAAGCCCCATGGCCGTGTTGGGCTGCATCACCGGCAGCATCGGATGTCCCTGCGTCAGCACCGCGATGCCGAAGATCCAGCCGACAGCGGTCAACGCCGGAAAGACCATCGTGACGACGCAGAGGATCTTCGACGCCTTCAGACTCTGCCGCACCAGATAATCTCTGGTTCTGCGCTCGACCACTGCCGTGCTCCCGTCTACGGTTCAGAGTGGCCGGCCCCCGGTCGGCCGTGATGGGATACCAGCATCGCAACCGCAGCTTCGAGCTCGTCGAGCTCGAACGGTTTACGCAACAGAATCGCTTGCGGGCCCAGCGCCTGCACCTGCGCCGGAATCTGTTGATCCGTGAGCGCCGTCATCACGATGACCGGCGTCGCCAGCCCGGCGCTCCGCAGGGATCGGAGCGCCTTGAGACCGTCCATCCACGGCATCGAGATGTCGCTGACGATGAGATCGAACGGGCCTTGGTTCGCGAGTTGATCGACGAGGTCCGCGCCGCTCCCGGCCCGCACCACCTCGTAGCCCAGGCGCGCGAGTGCATCGTCAACGGCGCCAAGCATCCCGGGATCGTCGTCTGCCACGAGCACACGCGCAGGGACCGCCACGCATGCTCAACGAAGCACGAAAGATGCCGTGGTACTAGGGACGCAGGAATTCGCGATAGTTGTCGCTTGTGATCTGCGCGGTGACGGCCTCACCGGCCGGGCCGAGCGAACGTCCTGCAAGGCCGTTGATCGAGAACGTGAGCGCGGCCGGGTCGCCGACCCGAAGTACGGCGCCCTTTCGAACGTCGAGCACGTACTGCTCGCCGGCTTCCATCATCCGGGACACGACACGCGTGCCGTCGGCTGTCACTGAGAGCCAGCATGAACCGTCAAAACGAAGCTCGAGATGCAGCGCGGCGCTTTCGGCCGGCGGGGCCGCAATCGACTCGGCCGCCGGGGCCGCAATCGACTCGGCCGCCGGGGCCGTAATCGACTCGGCCGCCGGGGCCGTGATCGACTCGGCCGCCGGAGCCGTGACCGGCTGGCGCGATTCCGCGGTTCCGGCTTCGGGCGGCTCAAGCGGGCGATCAGTCAAGGTCGGAGACACGGGATGAGGCAACGATCCCGTTGTTCCGATTTCAAGCGGGCGACTCGTCAGCGTCGGAGGAGATGACACGGGATGAGGTAACCGTGCCCGCGATTGAATGACGCGGTAGCCCATCAGGCTGGCGACGAGCAGGATCACAATGACAAGCCATTGGCCGCCGACAGACGGCCGGTCGTCACGAGCGATCGCATCCCGCGCGAGAGCCACCTGCTTCAGTTGCTCAACGGGCGACGTGGCAGTGTTCTCGATGGGGGCGGCAGGCTCGAGCTGCTCGAAATATTTCCTGACGGTGTCGTCGGGGTCCATGCCCACTGCACGCGCGAACGCGCGCACGAAGCTGCGCAGGTAGAACGCCTCAGGCAGTCCGTCTCTCTGGTTGCTCTCAATCGCGCTGAGGGTCGCGACTCTGATCTTCGTGACCTGCGCGACATCGTCGAGGGACATTGCGCGTTGCTCGCGCGCGTCCCGCAGTGCGGCGCCGATATCCATGGCACTCTCACCCGACGCATAAATCCTGCCTCCCGCGCGGGCGCGGCGCGCCGTCGTCCACCAGAGCTTGCTGATCGTCGCTGCAGAGATCGCCGACGGAGATAACATGGACTCATGCCTCTGCAAATCGGCCAGCCTGCCGACCATTCATTCGACGAACCGCTGGGCCTGCTGAGCGACTGCCATCGACGCATCGAGTACTTCCTGGATGTCCTGTCGACACTGGATCGCGCCGGCTCGGAACAGCCGCTGACGGCGGCGCAACGACTGCAGATCGAGGACGCGCTCAACTACTTCGAGAACGCCGCGCCGCGCCACACCGCCGACGAGGAAGAAAGCCTCTTTCCAAGATTGCGGGCATCTCACGATCCGGAGGCGGCGCGGGCGCTCGACACGCTCGCGCGCCTCGAACGCGATCACGCCATCGCGGACGCCCACCACCGCGCGGTCGACGTGCTGTGCCGCCGCTGGCTGGCGCTCGGCGCGCTGCCCGAGCTGGACGCGCGCGAGTTGAGAGACCGGCTGGGTGTGCTGCAGGCGATCTATCGGGATCACATCGCCGTTGAAGACCGGGAGCTCTTCCCGGCCGCGGCGAAGCTGCTCACGCGAAGCGAGCTGCAGGACATCGGCCGCGAGATGGCCGCACGCCGGCGCTAATCATCGCCGCGTCACAGCCCTGCTATAGTCTGCGCTGACGTCTGGCCACGGAGGTCCCATGCGCATCCGCTTGCCGTTCTTCAGCGCCCTTCTCTTCGCGTTCCCTGCGATCGCTGCCCTCTACGCGCAGCAGGTCACGGATCCGCTGCCCAATGTGGAAAAGCGGGGACTGACCGTCGAGATCCGCGACCTCGTCCGGCTTCCACAGACGCGCGGCATGCGTCCCGCCGATCAGGACGTGACGCCCTCCGGCTGGGCGCGTGTCAGCTACGTGCGCGATCTTCCCGACGGCCGCCGCTTCGCGAACGACTCGCGCGGTTTTCTGTACCTGCTCGATCGCAACAACCAGCCGTCCGTGTACGCGAACGTGGGACAGGCGTTCCCGCTCGCCATCTACAACCGGCTCGAGAGCGGGTTCATCGGATTCACGTTTCATCCCGAGTTCACGCGCAACGGCCTCTGGTACACCGTGCACAGCGAGCGCGCGGCCGGCAACCCGGCGATGCCGGACTTCATCCCGCCAGGATTCACGGCCGCCGACGTCACGTATCACAACGTGATCACCGAATGGCACGCGACAAACCCGGCCGCGAACACATTCGAGGGCACGCGGCGTGAGCTGCTTCGCGTCGCCCACGTCGTCGCCAACCTGACACACCCGATGGGCGCGGTCGAGTTCAACCCGACGGCGAAGCCCGGCTCGCCTGATTACGGGCTGCTGTACACGAGCGGCAGCGACTTCGGGTTCAGCAACGGCGGAGGGCCGCACGCGAGCAATCCCGGCATGACGCAGCGCCTCGATTCGGTGGTGACGGCGATTCTGCGCATCGACCCGCGGAGTCCGTCCGTGTCAGGCGGAACGAAAGGCCTCGGCGACTACACGATTCCGCCGTCGAACAGGTTCGCCGCGGACGGCGACCCGAAGACGCTCGGCGAGATCTACGCGTACGGCTTCCGCAACGCGCACCGGCTTTCCTGGGATCTCACCGACGGGACGATGTTCGCGGCCGACATCGGCATGAGCAACATCGAGGAGATCAACATCGTCCGCAACGGCGAGAACTACGGGTGGATGAAGCGCGAAGGCTACTGGGAGAACGGCCGGGTGCGGCCCGGCGGCACGCTCGATCAGATCTTCGCGCTGCCGGAGAACATCCTCAAGGGGCGCGAGAAGGACGGCTTCACGTATCCGGTCGCGATCTACGACCACAACGACGGCCAGGCAGTGAGCGCCGGGGTCACGTACCACGGCAGGATTCCCGCGCTTCGAGGCAAGTTCGTGTTCGGCGACATCCAGCGGGGCCGCCTCTTCGCGGCGGACGTGGCCGCGATGAAGAAGGCCGACGATGGCATCCCGGAGACCGTCGCGCCGATCGAAGAAATTCAGCTGTACGTGCGCGGCGCGGCAGGCGCCCGCGTGTATGTGACGCTGCGCGACCTGATTGAGAAGACGATGGGCGCGAGCGTGACGCGCGCCGATCTGCACATCGGACGCAGCCGGGACGGCGAGCTGTTCATCACCTCGAGGCAGGACGGGATGATCCGGATGCTCTATTGACGCCAGCTTGTCTGCCCCGGAGGCGTCTCTTCTCAAACGCGCGGCGTCATTTCTGAGCGGGCGGCCGGAGGCCGTTACGCTTTCCTCAGCGAAAACCGCGGCGGGCGTGTTCGCGCGATCCCGGTCCCGGGCTTGCACCACGCTCGCGTGCCGATGCCCGACGCCTTTGAAGATGCGTTCACGCACGCGCCGATCGGAATGGCGATGGTCGACATGGCCGGCCGGCCGCTGCGCGTCAACGAGGCGTTGTGCCGGATCACCGGCCACACGGCCGAACAGGTCTGCGCCGGGACGTTTCGCGATCTCTCGGATCCGCTCGACGCCGACCTCGACGCGCCGCAGATCGCGGACCTCCTTGGCGGAAAGGTCCCGGCCTATCAGAGCGAAAAACGGTTCCGGCACGCCTGGGGCCATTCTGTCTGGGTGCTGCTGAACGTCTCGGTCGTCCGGGATGATGAGGGCCGGCCCCAGCATCTGCTCGCGCAGGTGCAGGACATCTCCGAGCGCAAGGCGCTCGAAGGACGCCTCGAACAGCTCGTCGATCATGACTTTCTGACGGCGTTGTTCAACCGGCGGCGGTTCGAGCAGTCGCTGGCGCAGGAAACCAGATCGGCCGCGCGTTACGGCGGCGGCGGCGCCGTGCTGCTCGTGGACCTCGATCGCTTCAAAGACGTCAACGATCGGTTCGGTCATAACGCGGGCGACGAGCTGCTGAAGACCGTCGCCGCGGCGCTTCGGACCAGAATCCGCGAGACGGACATCCTCGCCCGCCTGGGCGGCGACGAATTCGGCATCATCCTGCCCCAGGCCGACAGACGGCAGGCGGAGGTGGTCGCGGATGGCCTCGTCAAAGCGCTGCGGCGCCACACCGCCGTGCTCGCCGACAGGCAGATCCCGGTCACGGCCAGCGTCGGCGTCGCGATGTTCGACGGTCTCACCGGCACCGAGCTGCTGGCGGCGGCCGACCTGGCGATGTACGAGGCGAAGGAAGCGGGACGCGACCGGTTCGCGTTTTACCGGGCGCCGCGCGGCACGGACGCGGCCCACTCGTCACGGCTGGTGGAGGCCGAGCGCATCCAGCGGGCGATCGCAGGCGATCAACTCGAACTGTACTGTCAGCCGATTCTCGACCTCGCAAGCGATCAGATCAGCCAGTACGAGCTCCTCGTCCGCCTGCGTCCCGACGAAGGCGAGCTGTTCCCGCCGAGCGCCTTCCTGTACGTCGCGGAGCGGTTCGGGACGATCGTGTCGCTCGACTGCTGGGTGGTGCGGCAGGCCGCCGCGCTCATCGCGGCGCAGGAGAGACGCGGCCGGGTCCTGACGCTCAACGTGAACATCTCGGCGAAATCCCTCGGCCAGCCGCAACTGCTGTCGGTCATCGACGAGGTGCTGGCGGACACCGGGATCGATCCCGCCCGCCTGGTCTTCGAGCTCACGGAAACGGCGGCCATCGGCAACATGGAGCACGCGAAATCCTTCACCCACGACGTCAGGAGCCGCGGCTGCCGGCTTGCGCTGGACGATTTCGGGACGAGCTTCGGGTCGTTCTATTACCTGAAGCACCTTCCGTTTGACTATTTCAAGATCGACGGCGACTTCATCGGCGGCTACAGCGCCAGCACGACCGACCAGCTCGTCGTCGACGCCATCGTCGGGATCGCGAAGGGCATGTCGAAGAAGACCATCGCGGAATTCGTCACGGAACAGGGGGTCATCGACCACCTGCGGCGCAGCGGCGTCGACTATGCGCAAGGGTTCCACGTCGGCGTTCCCCGCCCCGTCGCCGAGGCCTTCCTGAGATGACGCTGGCCAACAGCAGCTGGCGGCGCCCGCACTACCGGCTCATGTCCCTCAGTCGCCGGAGCGGCAAAGCCATCCGCATCGCCAGCGGCTCGCTGAGCTATCTGCGGCACCTGGCGTCCAAGAGCCTGGACCCGGGGCGCAAGTGGATCGAGTTGAGCACGGCGCCGGCGAGCATCCTGACGTTGAAGAAGCCGCGGCGACGGCGCGCACGGCATCCCCGGCCGGCTGGCAAATGCCGCTCCGCCAAACCTCCCCACCGGGGCATTAACCTCAAATTCCCGGATTTCCTGGTCTGCCGCGATAATCTCGAAACCTGCCCGATCTCATAAGTCCCGCACTGTCTTCCGATAACGGGACTCCCTAAGACTGGAGCCAATCTCCTCCGCGGGCATGCCGCTTGCGAAGCGACGGCCTGCAGGGAGGCACGGATTGGACACGCTCGCGCAACTGGCGCAACTCCTCAGCACACCCGACGGCGCGGACCTGCGTGGGCGCGGGCACCACGTCACCTGTCCGGGGCATCCGCAGCGACGGCACCTCACGCTGAAACCGTTGCTGGTGCGCTGGATGGTCCATCGGCATCTCCGCGTGGATGATTCGGAGTCGGCCGTGCGCACGGCGAGATTGGCGATCTGGCACGAGACACAACGACGGGCGTGAGGGACGACGCAAATGAATGACACGAACATGCTCCAGGGTCACGCACCCGCAACAAACTGGCTTCAGTTGATCCGCGCCGAGTACCTCGAGATTCCCGGCCTGTGTCTGACGACGGAACAAGCGGAAAGGCTCTGGCGTCTCGATACGCGGACATGCGAAGCCCTGCTGTCGACGCTGATGGAGGTGAAGTTTTTGAGACGTACCGGCCGTGGCGCCTATGTGCGCAATGGCCTTGACTGAGGCTGGGGACTGTCTAATTGGAGACACACTGCTTAAGAATTTTCCACTAGAGCTTAAATTTTGTCATGATGTAAACCTCTTCCCCAGATTGGAGGACGAATAGGGATGCGCGACGGCGATGTGCAGACCTACCTCAAGTCGGCTGGTCTGTCGAAGCAAGTCACGAGCTACGGGCGTGGCGCCACCATCTACTCACAAGGCGAATCCGGCACGTCGGTCCTGTACATCCAGGCAGGCACCGTGCGGCTGTCGGTCGTCTCACCGGAGGGCAGAGAAGCCATCCTGGCGACCCTGCACACCGGAGATTTCTTCGGCGAAGGCACGCTCTCGGGGCAGCCCGTCCGAATCACCACTGCGCGAGCCGTATCGGAGTGCACCATCCTCGCGATCGAACGCAGCGCCATGCTCCGCATGCTGCACGACGAGCATGACTTTTCCGACCGCTTCATCAGCTACATGCTGACGCGCAACGCCCGCATTGAGTCCGACCTGATCGATCAATTATTCAACTCGAGCGAAAAGCGCCTCGCCCGCGCGCTGCTGCTGCTGACGCAGTGGAGTGGCGGCCCCCCGGAGCTCACGGCCCTGAAGGTTTCGCAGGAGACGCTGGCGAAAACCATCGGCTCGACCCGGACGCGCGTGAACTACTTCATGAACAAGTTCCGGAAGGCCGGTTACGTCGACTACAGCGGCGACGGGCTGAAGGTCAACAGCAGCCTCGCGAACGTCCTCCTGCACGACTAGTCCACTCCGGATTGTCGGTTTACGCCGTGGCCATCGCGCGCAACTCGGCCTCCGCCCGATCGAAGGCGCTGACCACGGCCGCGTCGAACTGCCGTCCTGCTCCGGCGCGCAACCGGCGCGCCGCCTCGTCGAGCGGCAACGCCGTGCGGTACGGGCGCGCGGATGTCATGGCGTCGAAGCTGTCGGCCACCGCCATCAGGCGCGCGTGGAGATGGATGCCGGCGCCCCCAAGACGATCCGGGTAGCCGCCGCCGTCCCATCGCTCGTGGTGGCCACGAATCGCCGGCAGGACATCGCGGAGAAACGACAGATCACGCAGCATCTCGAATCCGATCGTCGCGTGCGACTCGATGAGCGCGCGTTCGTGCGGCTCGAGCGGCCCGGCCTTCAACAGCACATCGTCAGGCAGGGCGACCTTGCCGATGTCGTGGAGCATGCCGGCGCGGCGAATTGTCTCGTGCTGCTCCTGCGGCACCTTCAACGCGCGAGCCAGCACGAGAGTGTACGCGGCCACGCGCTCTGAATGGCCGGCGGTATAACGGTCACGTGCGTCGATGGTCTTGGCGAGTGCTTCGACAGTGGCATAGGTCATCTGCGTGCGGGCACGGTCTATCCCAATCAGAGCGGATGCGATGCACGCGGCTCCGACGCCGACAACCATGCTCGCAAGCCGAGTCCATCGGATCTCCTTCATGCTGTCCTTTCGCAAGAGTGTTGGTGGTTGTGCGCGACACTTACAAGTCTCTTGCCATCGCAGTTTCCCGCGCGCTCGCCTGCAGCGCGCGCGTTTTCGTAATCGCAGCGTGCGCCGCTGTGTAATCTCGTCAGTCAATCCATGTAACTTTGTCGCGTGCGTCGCGTGCAGCGCGCGTCGCGTGCAGATTTCGTCGTTTGCACGTAATCGACGTACGAAATTTGCTCTCGCCTTACGGACCTGACCACTCACACGCGCGCAACGTCTTTGCGCGATTTCCCACAACTTGTTGCGAACACAAATGATCGGGCGAGCCGATCGACAGGGCACTTGCTTTGCCCCAGGCGCGTGCCATGTCACACAACAAAGCCTCGTGGATCATTCGACTGTTCCTCACGTTGATCGTCTCGATGCTGGCCGCATCGGCGCACGCACAGTCGGTCAATCTCGCGTGGGATCCGAGTCCCGATCCCAACATCTCCGGCTACATCGTCTTCGTCGGAACGGCGCCGGGCACGTATTCGGGCAGCACCGGCGTCGGCAACGTCACGACGTGGACCGTCGCCGGCCTGACCTCTGGAAAGCAGTACTACTTCGCGGTGAAGGCGATCGACACCGCCGGGCTCCAGAGCGCGTATTCAAATGAGGTGTCCACGGTCGCCACGTCAACGGCGCCGGCCGACCTGACGTCGCCGTCCCCCGGATCGACGCTCGCATCGTCCACCGTGCAATTTCAGTGGACCGCGGGCACGGGCGTGACCGGCTATCAGCTGTCTGTGGGAACGACCCTCGGCGGCGCGAACCTTTTCAGCGTCAATGCCGGAACGAACCTGTCCGCCACCGTGACGGGGCTGCCGACAAACGGCAGCACGGTCTACGTGCGGTTGACGTCGACCATCAACGGCGTCGCGCAATATCACGACTACACATACACGGCAATGACGGCGGTGCCGGCGCAGCTGACCACGCCCGTGCCGGGCTCGACCCTCTCCGGCACGACGGTGCAGTTCTCCTGGAACGCCGGCACGGGCGTCTCGGGCTACGCGCTCGCAGTCGGGACGACGGTTGGCGGAACAAATATCGCCAATGTGAACGCGGGGACGAGTCTCAGTGCCACAGTCGCCGGACTGCCAGCCGACGGCAGCACCGTTTACGTGCGCCTCGCCTCCCTCATCGGCGCGGCCTGGCAATATCGCGACTACACCTACAAAGCGGCGGCGGCCACGGTCTCGACGCCGGCGCAATTGACGACGCCCACGCCCGGGTCCACGCTGACAGGATCGAGCGCGCAGTTTGGGTGGACCGCAGCCACCGGCGCGACGCAGTACGCGCTCTATGTCGGCACGACGGCTGGAGCCTCTGACCTGGCGAACGTGAATGCCGGGACAAGTCTGAGCGCGTCGGTGACCGGACTGCCGACCGACGGCCGAACGCTCTACGTGCAGCTCCGCTGGCTCGTGAGCAGCACCTGGTCGTCCGCCACCTATTCATACACGGCGGCGTCGACGTCGACCACGACCTCTCAGTGCCCGTGCACCATCTGGAAGCCGACGGCGACGCCGGCCTTCATGGCGAACGACGCCGCAGCGGTCGAGCTGGGCGTGAAGTTCAAGTCGGACATCGCCGGCTACATCACGGGGCTCCGGTTCTACAAGTACTCGAACAACGCGGGGACCCACATCGGCCATCTGTGGACCGCGAGCGGTCAGCTCCTCGGCTCGGCGACGTTCAGCAGCGAGACGTCATCGGGGTGGCAGCAGGTCAACTTCGCCACGCCGATCGCCGTCACGGCGAACACGACCTACATCGCGTCGTATCACACGAGCGCCGGGTACTACGCCGACACGTCGCCCAACGGGCTGGCGACAGCCGTGGACGCGCCCCCGCTGCACGCGCTGTCGAACTCGACCTCG
>Ga0153915_10000498_pt1 | contig 36328 bp, 33 predicted proteins | sample Opewatmetagenome_2_FD_107003 | JGI IMG/M metagenome (GOLD analysis project Ga0153915, IMG submission 107003) | Freshwater wetland microbial communities from Ohio, USA - Open water 3 Core 3 Depth 3 metaG | ecosystem: Environmental > Aquatic > Freshwater > Wetlands | place: USA: Ohio, Lake Erie... | reverse complement strand
TGGCTATATTAATCATCGAAAGGTATTGAAAAAGGAGATTCATAGCTATGGAAATACCTCGCCATTGGCGGTTGAAGAAACAACGTTATGCTCTGGTTGGAGAAGTTTGCCCACACTGTGACGTCAAGCTGTTCCCACCGCGCGATATTTGCCCCAATTGTGGGCAGGAAGCCCGCATGGAGTATCAATTCTCCGGGAAAGGTGAGGTGTTCTCGTATACCACCATCTATGATGCCCCAGCAGGTTACGAATCGAACGTCCCTTATACAGTGGCATTGGTGAAATTGGAAGAGGGCCCAATGGTGACCGCACAATTGACCGATTTAGGAAGCCAGAAGGTGGAAATTGGCATGCCGGTGGAAATGGTCACGCGCAAGTTGCGCTCGGATGGCGACGAGCGGGGGATCATCGTGTACGGGTATAAGTTCAGACCGTTACTGCAGTAAGTAACATCAAGAAGTATATCAAGCGCTCTCCAAATGGAGAGCGCCTTTTTTATGAATGGACATACGGAGTGTGCAGGCACGGAAGGTCAATAACAATCCATAACACCATTCAGGTAGCATATAAGAAAACGAAGAGCATGTGGTCATTGCATTGGCTTATGCTTCACGTAGAATTGACTGGTACCAAGCTGTCTATATATAACAGCGGTAGAGATTCTTTACGGATTGTAATATAATAAGATCATATTTGGACTAATTTGATATGATTTACTGATTTACAATCAGAAAGGAAAGTGCAATATGTTGAATCTGAATTCCGTCATGATCGGAACGAAACAAACCAAGGTCCTGGCCGCCTTTTATGAAAAAGTGATTGGAAAACCGCCAGATATGGTCGATAGTGAGAACGGTTTCTACGGTTGGCAGGTAGGAAATGGCTATATGGGCGTTCTTGAGCACTCCGAGATGGGTGGAAACACGAAAGATCCCGGTAGAATTATGCTTAATTTTGAGACGACCCAGGTCAAAGAGGAATTTGAAAGGATCAAAGCTTTGGGAGGGGTAGTTATACGGGCTCCGTACCAAATGGGTAACGAATGGATCGCCACTCTGGCTGATCCTGATGGCAACTTCTTTCAGCTTATGAGCCCGATGGAGATGTAAATCACTCCATTTTTAACCTCATATTACCCTATTTAATCACATTCTATATTGTGAATATCTTCCCGCGAAACGAGTCTTATCTAAGGGGATAAGTATCGCCCCATGATGCATTTACCAAACAAGTTACGAAGCCTGAATTTTGAGCACCCTCTGCTAGTAGAGGGTGTTTCTATGATTACTGCAAATATACACATTGTATCCACCACGAATCGGGATATTTCGTAATTAAGCATGTTGAGAGATAGCAGGACCTCCAACTTTAAGCCATACTAAATACAAATGGAGAAATGCATCATGCAGAAACATCACTTCTTAATTGTCGCCTTTGGCATCCTCATACTCTTCTTCATACAGTCCGCAGGCACGCTAGTTGAATCGATCTACATCCTGGACTTGATGAACTCGAACCTAGATGAAAAGGCGTTGGGCGTGTTGTTTTTCTTTGTGCCTTTGCTCCTGCTTCCCATCTTCAAGAAGAGTCAGCGATTGCTGATGTGGATCCTTTTCAGCCTGCTGCTCGTCTCGCGCGAGTTGACTCCGTACCTCAGCACCGCTAACCGCTTAACTGCCTCCGGCATTGCCACCGCGGTCTCCCTCAGCTTGTTCTTTTTACTTATCACATCCAAGCCATCAGTTGTCAGGTGGGCTCCAGCTGGGCTGGCATTGGCAGTGGGCTTATCCACCCTCCTGCGTACGGGGGGTCACGGCATCGAATTCTCTCTGACGCTCGCAGGTGGCTGGGTTGGGTGGGTTTTGGGTCTGTTACTCGGCAGCTGCCTGGCTCTGTCAGACCTGAAGGCTGAGCCGATTGAACAGCAAATGGGTGGAAAGCGTACCTCCGCAATATTAGAGGTCTACCTCATCCTGACCCTGGTCTATTTTTCGGTTTCCGCTCCCGCGGTGATTGCCCGCTGGACCCAAGGTAATTACACTCTGATCGTCTCTGCAGTCAGCTTGTTCTCGTTTGGTTGGGTTTGGTTATCCATCAACCGATCCGGTCTGCTAGATCGTATCTCCCCGGGCTTGTTGGTACTCTGGAACTTGCTCTTCACCGCCAGCCTGACCCTGACCCTACTGGTGCAGCGAGTCCCGTTCCCACCCAAGCTAGACTCACCTGCCGTAGTAGTGGGTGCACCCAGCGTGCTGCAGATGGTCCCACTGGGGTTGATGCTCCTGCTCTTCCCGGTACTCTTTCTCGACATGCAAATCTTCCTCCAGCAGATGCAAGGTTCGGCCCTGCCTTCCCGTAGCTTAGCGCCGGGCATTCTATTGGGGAGTTTCGCACTGATCGTGCTGATCTTTATCAACATCTTCTCTAATGTCTGGGGCTATATTAAACCCATCAGCCCTCCTTTCCGCAATACCTTCTGGTTGGCCTACTTTATACTATCCGGTGCCATCAGCCTGCTGGTCTGGCGAGCGTCGAGAGGTAAATCGGCCCTTAAAAAAGAATCCGCAGATACACATCCGTGGATCTGGGCAGCCCTGCTCGCTGCAATTTTCCTGGTTACACTGGTCTTCGCACTGCCAACCCCGCATGTTCAGGTGGACGCAGCCGGAAAGACCTCCTTACGAGTGATGACCTTCAACACCCAGGAGTCTAATGATGAATTCGCCGAGAAATCCTACACAGCTCAGCTCGCACTTATTCGGCAGGTATCACCGGATATCCTTGCCCTGCAAGAAACCGATTCAACCCGTATCTCCCTCAACAACAATGATTACGTTCGCTACTTTGCTGACAAGCTCGGTTATTATTCCTACTATGGTCCGAAAACCGTCGCTGGCACCTTTGGCTCAGCCATTTTGTCGAAATTTCCATTGTTGAATCCACGCACGGTGTTCATCTACAGCGACAAGGATGAGACCGGCGTCGCCGAAGCCGAGGTTGAAGTGGCAGGGTTGCGCTTCACGATCTATGATGTCCACCCCGACAGCTCCGACCTGGCAATGTTGGTCTTTGCGCAGACCCTTCTGAGGCGTTCACAAGATAATCCGTACGTGATTGCCATGGGCGATTACAACCTGAGAGATTATGAAGAAGCTTACCAGCTCATTGCCAGTGTATATACCAATGCCTGGACGAGTGTCTACCCATCAGAAATCAGTCCTGATGGCGTAGATATGTCTGGAGATAACCGCATCGACCATATCTTCCTTTCCCACAACCTGACCGCAGTTAACCCGACTTATATTCTGCCACCTGCGTCTGCCACTGATCACCCCGTGCACTGGACGGACATTGTGTGGGGCAATCCGTGACCCCGCTGAATGCCCACGGTCAGTGGTATCGAGCTCAGGCGGAGACAAAAGGGAGACATCGTGTACGATTATAAGTATAGACCAGGTTATATTAAGTCCTGATTGTGTTTGCTAAAACGCCCTCACAGAATGCGTGAGGGCGTTTGCATATTTAGTTATCATAAACCAATTTTTGTGCCACAGCCAGATCAGCGCTTGTCGTTCGGAAAGGTCACCAACATCACGATATATCTAAGAGCCTCAATAATACCTTACCAAAGATTTCGGCTATTTCATTCCGAAATTTGGGTAGTTCTGCGTCACGTTATGGCGCAGGTTCGATATATAACCGCATCCATTTGATTTGGTCAGCTTGAATACGAGAAATGGTAACCCCCCTGACATTATAAGTCTTCCCATCGGTCTGCATTCCGTGATAGTGCAGATCAGCCCAGACCATGTCGCCCCTAACCGCCTCATTCAAGATCTCAATCTGTATATCTGGAATCGTCGCAAAGAAGAAGCTCCAGTTTTTTCGTACGCCCGCTTGCCCGGTAATGTACCTTTCTGGATGAAAAGGCTGATCGCTGATGTAGTCAGGTGAAAAATTTGCCACCAGTGCCTCAAGATCATGGTGATTCTTGTCCTGGATCAAGCGATGGGAAACCGCTTGAGGGTCGGACCTTGTTTGTGCCGCTTGATCTTGTTCTTTTATCATACGATACCTCTTTTTCTGAAAGTGTTTCATATCTTCCCAGAACCTGTTTGTCAGGGATCATCTTGCCCGATAATCGCCTGGATGCGCAGTTCAGCATTTCAACTAGGTACCGCACCCTTGCCCGTCCGACGTGCAACTTCTTCCAATGGAGTCAGGTGGACGCCGAAGGTCTGAGTGGTTTGGGTCATGTCGATGGGTGAATCATAGGTATCCAGGCCTGCTAATTCTTGGACAATACAATCGTTTATGCCCGGTACATGTTCGCCGGGCGCTACACTTCTGACTTGAATCTAGTGTCCAAGCACGCCTTCGTAGATCGCTACAGCATCTCGGAAGGATAACGGTTGCGGTCCGCCTAGGAGCAGCTTCTGATTGATGACCGCAGGGTTGCTGATAGAGGTGACGATAAAAGCAGCCACGTCGCTCATCGAGATAAAAGAATGCTTCCGACGGCCTCCCCCCACGATCGTGACGGGTTGGCCCATCATCGCGGGGATGCCCACCACTCCAGCGACCATCAATTCCATATATCCATGGGGGGCGATAATGGTATAGGGTATACCGCTGGCAAGTAGATAATCTTCGGTTAGCCCTTTCGCCTGGAAAAGGGGTATAAAGCTGTTCGGGTCAGCTTGGAGTAATGACACGAAGATGAATTGTTTGACACCAGTGGCTTTGGCAGCATCCACCAGGTTGCGGTTTCCAGCTACGTCCACTGTCTGAATTGTGTCCTCCCCACCTCGATCAATTGAGGTCGCTGTCGTGATGACAGTGTCTACTCCCTGGCAAGCTGTAAGGAGGCTGTCTGGCTGTTTGAGATCACCCAGCACAACTTGAGCACCTGATGCCGCAAGCGGTTGATAGTTTGACTGCGAACGTGTGAGTATACGGACGGTTTTTCCCTCTGCAAGAAGCCTTCCAGTGACCATACCGCCAAGTCTACCTGTGGCTCCAACGATTAGTATCATAATGGTTTTCCTTTCTTTTAAATCTGGTCTCGTTTTTTTATTGATTTGTCACAGGCTTACCTGCAACCATGGATATGAAACGATTGGACCAGTTAATCTCCGTAATCAGAGTTTTATGTTGTAAATACAGTATACAAACCGTAGATGGCTTGCACCATGAAGAAAGAACACATCTTACCCACATCTTTCCCACATGAGCCCTCTTTGCTATAATGGGTGTGGCTCTTGGAATAGCTTGAAGTTATGGGGAGGAGAAGCACTAAGAATCAGAAATGCTGGAGAAGGCCAGTTTTAGCACCCTACTTAAGCACTATCGCCAGGCTGCGGGTCTCACGCAGGAGACCCTGGCAGCGCGTGCTGGACTTTCCACACGTGCGATCAGTAATTTGGAGCGAGGCATCAATCGCACACCGCGTTTCGACACGCTCGAATTGCTCTCCAGCGCTCTGTCATTATCTTCTCGGCAATAAGCATTATTACAAGCCGCGGCTCGCCCAAGCATTTCCCCTACATATGAGATTTCTTCAGGGGTACGTTTACCCGGTTTACCCCTCCCCCCTACCCGGCTTGTAGGTCGTGAACAGGAACGAACTCGCACCCTGACCTTGTTGCGTAACGGTGATACGCGTTTGCTTACTCTGACTGGACCCAGTGGGGTCGGCAAGACAAGACTTGCGTCTCAGGTTGCTTGGGATCTCGCCCCCGACTTTACCGATGGTGTAATATACGTTCCGCTGGCACCTATTCGCGATGCATTGCTTGTTCCTGGCATGGTTGCTCAGGTGATTGGGCTTCAGGAACAAATACAATCCTCCTTTGCAGAGCAGGTAAGTTTGTACATACGCCAAAAGCATCTCCTGCTTGTGCTTGACAACATGGAACAGGTTCCAGAAAGCGCTATTTTCATCGCGGACCTTCTGGAAACCTGCCCGCACTTGTTCGTCCTCGTGACGAGCCGAACGCCGTTGCATCTGCGCGCCGATCAAGAACTCACCCTTTCACCGCTCCCTTTAGAGGACGCAGTAACACTCTTTTGTGAACGCGCACAGGCTGAAAGACCAACGGGAACCTATCCAGTGAATGATGTGATAGCCATTTGTGAACAGTTGGATCGTCTTCCACTGGCAATCGAACTGGCAGCATTGCGCGTCAAAGTACTCTCCTTAGATGAATTGCATAGACGGCTTACCCATCGCCTAGCCCTTCTTCGCGGTGGGGCGAAGGACCTCCCACCAAGCCAACAGTCAATGGAGGATTCAATTGCCTGGAGTTATGAACTGCTCACCCCACAGCAAAAGTGTTGTTTCCGTGCTCTGGGCGTCTTCATGGGAGGATGGACTCTCGAATCAACTGAGGCAGTCTGTTGGGACAAGGCCGATTTTGCCGCGGATGAAAGTATCCTCACTCTTACCGCACTGATCGATGCCAGTCTCATCCAGGCAGAGATGCCGACCGGCGAGCCAGTCCGTTTTGGAATGTTGGAACTCATCCGAGAGTATGCCCGGAAGCAGTTGCGCATGGCTGGTGAAGAGGAACAGTGCCGACGACGACATGCCACTTATTATGCCTCTCTGGCAGAATCTGTCGTTGCGTACTTTGGGCCAGAGCCAGGCAAGCGAGATCCAGATTTTCTAAAAGGATTGGAAAAAGAATCGCCCAATGCCCGTGCAGCATTGCAGTGGGCAGATGAAAAACAAGAGGCGGAATTGGGTTTGAGGCTGACTGGTTTTGGGCGCCTCTGGCACGTCCACGGTCAGATGAGTGAGACGGTACAATGGACTGAACGCATGCTAGAGTTGGATCTGCAGGCGAGAAATCAGGGAAAACCCACTGCGCCACTCACACTTCGGATAGCAAAACTCTACGGTATTGGACGGACTTTATTGAGCCAAGGAAAAGTGGAGCAGGGGGCGGAAACCGCCGTGCAGGAAACTTGCAGTTGGCGGAGAGTATCGACGACCAGAAGGGTATTAGTAACGCCAATGAGACCCTCGGCATGATTGCCCAGACCAGGGGTAAGTTTGATGAAGCCGCAACGGCCTTTATGGAGAGTTATACCCACTCCAAGCAGATAAACTATCGCGGTCAGATCGGTCATGCTCTCGTCCATCTAGCAGATATATCAAGGATGAAGGGCGATGTGACGCGTGCCACAATGCTGGCTAAAGAAGCCCTGGCCAATACACAAACTACCGGGGTTACATGGGATATCCCAATCATTCTGACCTTACTTGGTCAATTAGCTTACCAGGAGCAAGATTATGCCGGTGCCAAAGTGCATTATCGACAGGCACTTGCACTCTATCGTACCTTTAGTACGCCCACATACACAGCCACATGCCTGGAGAACCTGGCTGCCGTCATCTGTGCAGAAGGGCAATATACACAAGCCACGCGCTTGTGCGCAGCGGCAGTCACCCTGCGTGAACAAGCACAGACCCCGCTCCCACCCGTCGAACACGAAGCTTTCGAACGGATGATAGCAAAATCGAGAACTGCTCTTGACAGAGAAGTATTTGAGCAAGAATGGAGTAAAGGCGCAAGGCTCACTCAGCTGGAAGCGATTGATGATGCCCTTGCGGTAGGAAGGATTTTCACCCCGACTCAGCGCTGGATGCCCGAAGTGGCTACTGTGGAAAGTTTTATTGGGTGACTTGACACCAGAAATATGGTATTGAAAAAATCGAGGACTTACATTAGGATAGTACATATTCAGTTTGTTGCATAATTAGAATTACCTTCAGAGAGACATCATGCCTGAACCTCAGCCAATTACCATCGTTAACGTCGGATATCTATCCACCAACTACTGGGTGGTCAGTACTGGCAAGTCACGCCTCTTAGTGGACCTGGGATATCCAGGGACGATGGGCACCATGCGGGCCAGGCTGAACCAAATGGATATCCCCCTCAAGGAAATCCGATACGCGCTGGCTACCCACTACCACATTGACCATGCCGGCTTAGCCCAGGAGCTAAAGCAGGAAGGTGTGGGATTGCTCGTGCTGAATACCCAGATTACAGCAATCCCTTTGATGAAGCAGTTCACCAAGCCTCAGGACAATTATGTGGAAATCTCATTGGATGGCAATGTGACTATATCCTTTCCAGAGAGTCGTGCTTTACTTGCCCAGATTGGTATTCCGGGTGAGATCCTGCCTTCACCGGGGCATTCTGATGATAGCGTGTCGCTGCTACTGGATAACGGATCGGTCTTTACGGGTGATTTAACCCCTTTGGATCTCGCCTGGGGGGAGGCAGCAGGGATGGTGGTGACAAGTTGGCACTTGCTAGAGAAGAAGGGTGCCAAAAGGGTGTATCCAGGGCATGGACCGGTACGATCATCCTTATCGATTTTCTATGACCGAACCTGGAATTGATAAATTTTTGCCCAACCAGCCGATCTTTTTCATCGGCACATCTGGGTGGATGTATGACCACTGGAAGGGTCGCTTTTATCCAGAAAATCTGCCAAAAAAGAGCTGGTTTGATTATTACGCCAGCCAATTTTCAGCAGTGGAAGTCAATGCTACCTTTTACGGCACATTCAAGGACCAGACGTACCACAACTGGAGGCAGCGCGCCCCACAGGGTTTTGGCTATATACTCAAAGCACCCAGATTGATCACACACCGAAAATACCTGCTGGATGTGAATGAGAACATCCAGGCTTTCTACAATTCCTGTTCTTTACTCGAAGACAAATTCGAGATGATCCTGCTGCAAGTGGCACCCAACACCCCATACGACCTAGAACGATTGAATCAAGCCCTATTGTCATTCCCAGACCCTGGCAGGGTGGCAGTTGAATTCCGTCGCTCCGAGTGGCTCAACCAGGATGCGATGAGCGTTTTGCGCACAATTGGGACAACGATTTGTAATGTTGATTCGCCCCAGCAAAAGATCAGCGACAACCTCACCTCCCAGCGGGCGTACTTACGCTTACATGGACGTAATCACTGGTATGCGTACAATTATTCAGAAGATGAGCTTCGAGAGATTGCTGCGCTCGCCCAGGAGCTGATACGAAAAGGGGCGGTCAGGGTGTATATCTTCTTCAACAACGACTTCGAAGGCTATGCCCCCGCCAATGCTCTGACTTTACAGGGATTGCTCAGGCGTTGAGTTGCTCACCAAGCCAACGGGACTAGTGACGAGGCAAATCATGCCAAAGCAGATCATCCATTCAGAGAAAGTTTATTAACTGGTCGGTAAAGGGTAAAAAACTACCCAGACTTGACAAATCACTGTAGTCCAACTACAATTGTTGTAGGTGAACTCTAATATGATTATTTATTGGTGCATCTGTTTGAGGCGGGGAACTTAATCACCGCCTCGTCAGAATATATTATCTGACGGTCAACTGCCATACGCGGCTTACAACCACCACACATTTATTGATCTCCCGATTTGTCTGCCACAATGGTCACTCTCAGTTGACTGTTTGTTTTATCCGATCTCGATTTGAAGGATTTAACTATGACATCACCCATTCTTATAACATCTGATACCCTGCGAGTTTACGATGATATCTTACAAACGATAGGCAAGACGCCCCTAGTGCGTTTGAAACGCCTGGGTAGCAACCTGCCATGCCCGATCTACGCTAAAGTGGAATATTTTAACCCAGGCGGCTCGGTGAAGGACCGTATTGCGGTCAATATCATCGAGGAAGCGGAGCGCAGCGGTCGGCTCAAACCTGGTGGCACCGTTGTGGAGGCAACTTCTGGCAATACCGGGCTCGGTCTGGCAATGGTGTGCGCCAAGAAGGGCTATAAGTCCATCTTCGTGCTGCCAGATAAGATGAGCTATGAAAAAGTCCAATTATTACGAGCGTTTGGGGCACGCGTGGTCATCACACCCACTGCCGTCGCCCCTGATGACCCGCGTTCGTACATCAGTGTTTCCAAGCGCATACTGGAAGAGACTCCCAATGCGATCCTCGCTAACCAATACCACAACCCCGAAAATCCCCACAGTCACTATCTCACCACTGGTCCGGAAATCTGGGAGCAGACAGGTGGAAAGGTTACTGATGTGGTGATTGGTATGGGTACAGGCGGTACGATCAGCGGTACAGGACGCTATCTCAAGGAGCAAAACCCCAAAATTCGGATCATCGGTGTAGACCCGATGGGATCCATTCTTCTGGAAACCTGGAAACAGGGACAAATCCCTAAAGAAGCGCATCACAAAACGTATAAAGTCGAAGGGATTGGCCAAGACTTCCTGCCCTCTACGTTGGATCTATCGGTGATAGACGAGGTGATCCAGGTTGGAGATAAAGAATCATTCACCTGGGCGCGCCGTCTGGTTAAGGAAGAAGGCATCTTTTGTGGTGGCTCTGCTGGGTCAGCCCTGGCAGCTGCCATGCAATATGGTGCCAACCTAACCCCCGACCATCTCCTGGTGGTGCTGCTACCCGATTCAGGCTCGCGCTACCTGTCTAAATTTTACGATGACAAGTGGATGAGAGAAAATGGCTTCATGACAGCGGAGTGGTGTGAGGCTTCCTTAAAGGAAATCCTGTCGGTCAAGCAGGCTCAAGGATTAATCACCGCCCATGAAAACGATCGGCTAACCGACGTGATTGCAGCGATGAAGTCCCATGGTATCTCACAGATGCCAGTCGTCCACCCAGATGAATCCCTGGCAGGACTGGTGACTGAGATTGACTTACTTAAGCTTTTGGTGGAAGATAACCACATTAATCGCCCTGAGGAGACCATTTCGGGGATCATGCGCCCAGCCCAGAACGTCTTCCCATCCAATACTCCCGTCGAAACTGTGCTGCCAGTCATCATGGAAAATCAGGTGGTGCTGGTCACGGAGGAAAATCATCCCGTTGGCATTCTGACCAAAATTGACATCCTCGATTTCATCACTCAGGGGATGTGATTATGAGCAATGAAGAAATACCGATGCAATTTGAAACAGCCTGCATCCACGCAGGGCAAAGCCCTGATCCAACCACGGGAGCAGTCATGACTCCTATCTTCCAAACCTCCACCTATGTTCAGAATGGAGTGGGTAAGCATCGTGGCTACGACTATGCACGCACCGGTAACCCAACCCGTACAGCCCTCGAAGCTAGCCTGGCAGCCCTGGAGGGAGGTCAGTTTGGGGCTGGCGTTTGCTTCGGGTATGGCAGCGATCGATGCCATCATGCACCTGCTGGCACCAGGCGAGCACGTTTTAGCCGGTAATGATGTCTATGGAGGCACTTTCCGTTTGTTCGAGCAGGTGCTGCGCCCGTACGGGCTAGATTTCTCATACGTTGATACAACCGACCTCGAAAAGGTGATAACGGCCTTGCGCCCTAACACCCGCATGATGTTGATCGAATCACCTTCGAACCCACTGCTGCGTGTGAGTGATATACCCGCCCTGGTGATGATCGCCCACAACCATTCCAAATCAAGCCTTGTAGTCATTGACAACACCTTTGCCACCCCATATTTGCAGCGCCCGCTGGTCTTGGGAGCCGATCTGGTGGTGCATTCCACCACCAAGTACCTGGGCGGTCACTCAGATATGGTTGGAGGTGCAATTGTGGGGAGAGATGAAATAGTCCGCGAACGACTGACTTTTCTGCAAAACGCGATTGGCGCCGTCCCCGGACCCATGGATTGTTTCCTGACATTGCGAGGGATAAAGACCCTCGCAGTCCGGATGGACCGGCATGCAGAAAATGCTGCGAGAGTGGCGGATTTTCTGGCTGCTCACCCTAAAGTTAGCCACGTCTATTATCCTTTCCATATCTCGCACCCCCAGGTGGAGCTGGCACGGCGGCAGATGCGCTCCGGTGGGGGAATGGTATCATTCACGCTGAAAGGTGGTGCAGCTGAAGCAATCCGTGTGGCTGAAAGTACCCACCTTTTTACCTTAGCGGAATCACTGGGTGGCGTGGAATCGCTCATCGAAGTGCCGGCCGCCATGACCCACGCCTCCACGGCAGATTCGCCGTTAGCAGTCAGTCCTGACCTGGTGAGGCTCTCAGTGGGTATTGAAAATGCGGATGATCTACTGGCAGACCTATCACAAGCTTTGGGTTAGGATAATTCATCATGGAGGTTGAAAATGTCTTTCCATGGACAAATGACATCGATGAAGCTATCCAGCTACAGGACAATTTACGCGAACGTCTGGTGCTGACTTGGGATAACCGTCCAGTCATAACCATCGGTGGGATTGACATCAGAGACAAGGGAGTCCATATACGTGCAGACATCACGGTCTTTCGCTACCCAGACTTGACCCAGCTTGGTACTGGCACAGGAGAGGCTCCGCAGGGGTTCCCCTACGTCTCTGGTCTGCTTGCCTTTCGGGTAGGTCCTGCCATTCTGGCGGCGTGGGAGAAATTGATCCTCAAGCCAGATTTGATTCTGATCCATGGCCACGGAATCGCTCATCCGCGCGGTTTGGGTCTGGCTTCTCATGTGGGATTGTGGCTTAATCTACCCACCATCGGCATAGCCAAAACTCGCTTATATGGCATTCACGCTGAAGCTGGTCCAAATATTGGCGAGTGGAGTGAGCTTGTGGACGAAGGTGATCACCAACGCGTCATTGGAGTGGTTCTACGCACACAAGTGAACACAAAACCGGTTTACGTATCGCCAGGTCATTTGATCGATCTCCAAAATTCAATAAGGTTTGTGCTGTCATGCTGCCGGAAATATCGCATGCCTGAACCGATTCGCGCCGCACATAATGTTGCCGCAAGAGAAAAGCATAAAGCCAATGCAAAACAAAGGCTAGAGTGAAATTATCAGGTAGTATAATCCTCATACACCAAATGCTTTTTCAATAATATCCACCTATTTAATAATGGAGGAAATATGGACGAAAAAAAGAACCTTCCACCTATGAAAAAACCTATCCCGGCATACATAAATAAAGCTCCGATAAACCCGGCAGACCAGCTCACTGATAAGTCGATGAAAGCCGAACTCGAAATGCAACGCCAGAATTTACATCCTGGGCAGATCCCACAACCCGCACCCACCCCTGCAGCTTCAGCGGTAATTAAACACGTCTGGACCAAGGAAGACACCTACGCAGACCTGGCGTTTAAGTACTACGGCTCAATCAAAGAGCCATATTGGCGTCTGATCTACAACCATAACAAGCAAATTATTGGAAATCACCCCAATGACATCCAGGTAGGCCTGGAAATCGAGATTCCACCACTCCCCGAAGAGCTCAAGAAGAAATAGAAAAGGGGTTCCAATATGCCACAAAATCGTGTTGATCTGGTAAATATATTCAAGACAGTCACTCAGACCCTAGCTCAGAACCAGCAAGCGCTTGACCAAGCAGATGAGTATAATCATGACCATGGTACCAACATGGTGCAGACTTTCCAAACCATCACCAACTCACTGCAACAAAAGCAGGGAAAGTCGGATAGCTCTGCCCTGACTTATGCGGCGAAAAAATTGGCTAAGACTACCACCAGTGGCTCGGGGCAGCTTTATGCGCAAGGGTTATCCCAGGCGGCTGCTAAGTTCAAGGGCAAGAAAGTCGATTCAAAAGGCGCATTGGACCTCCTTCAGACCCTGATTGGTGGGGGACAGACCTCACAGCAAGCCCCGCCTTCCAGCAGTAATGACATGGTGGGAGGGCTGCTAGGCCAGTTAACAGGGGGAGCACAATCTCAACCAACGGGGGCATCTGGATCAGGTGGCGATATTCTGGGAGCACTTCTGGGGCAACTGACTGGGGGTGAGCAACCAAAACCGTCAGCAACCCCCCAGGCAGGTGGGGACATGCTTAGCACGCTGCTGGGTGGGTTGACCGGAAATCCACCTACCAGCTCTAGCTCGGGAGGCGGACTCGATTTGGGAGACCTGTTGAATGCAGGCATGAGCTATATGCAGGCTAAACAACAGAGAGGTAGTACCGCACAAGCCCTCATACAGGCATTCACGGCGGCAAGCGGGATGGGCAGCTCGGCAGATCGCACTCAATCCACCTCGATGGTAGTCAATTCGTTTCTACAAGCGTTGGCAACCTCCCAAAAACACTGATAAGATAATTCCTACACTTGATAGATAATCCCAAAAGCACTCTCTGAATAGAGGGTGCTTTTTGATATTTTCTATAAATGCTTATGATGATCAGCTGATTTTCTAGGGTTACATGTACTCAAGACTGTAATCCTAGGTACTTATCTTTTAAATAGATTCATGATCGCCATCTTTATTCTTTCTTGACCCATTTTGGCAATTCATTGCCACAAAATTGACCTTGATGGCGATATAGTAGGCAGGTAAATTAATCCTTTTCAGGTTGCACATGATCGATATCCTCTATCTTACCATTGTTTTGGTTCTTTTCCTCGCATGTTGGGGCTTGCTGGTTTTATGCCAGCAGCTGATGGAGGAGTGATATGGATCTCTCATATCTAATCGCTGGGCTCATCTCGGTAGCCCTGTTGATTTATCTCTTGCTGGCACTGCTCAAACCTGAATGGTTCGATTAATAATTCCATTGGATGGGATCTATGCTGCTTAATAGCTATCTTCAAATCGGGATCTATTTCGTAGCCCTGCTCCTACTGGTCAAACCGCTTGGCTTGTACATGGCGCGTGTCTACCAGGGCGAAACCACTTTCCTCGACCGACCCATCCGCCCACTTGAACGTTTGTGTTATCGGCTGCTAGGCGTTAATCCGCAGGACGAGATGGATTGGAAGACTTATGCCATTGCATTGTTGATCTTCAGCGCGATAAGCGTTCTGATTGTCTATCTTCTACAGCGCGTGCAGGGAATATTGCTGCTGAACCCGCAGAAATTTGGAGCAACGACCCCTGACCTGGCTTTCAATACAGCCGTCAGCTTTTCCACCAACACCAACTGGCAAAATTACGGAGGAGAGACCACCCTGAGCTACCTGACCCAGATGGCTGGCTTGACTGTGCAGAACTTCGTCTCAGCCGCAGCAGGGATGGCCGTACTGATAGCCTTCATCCGCGCCCTGGCGCGCAGGCAGACAACCAAACTCGGCAACTTCTGGGTGGACCTCACCCGCGGTACACTCTATATCCTGCTACCGATAGCGATCATCATCGCCTTGCTCCTGGTTAGCCAGGGCGTGGTGCAGACCTTTTCTCCCTATAAACAGGCGACCTTGCTACAGCCCACCAGCTACCAGCAACCCAAGCTGGACGCTACCGGCAACCCGGTGACAGATTCCCAGGGTAATTCCGTAATGGAAACGGTTCAGGTCACAACACAGCTGCTGGCGGTCGGACCAGCCGCATCCCAGATTGCCATCAAGCAGCTTGGTACGAACGGCGGTGGCTTCTTTAATTCCAATTCGGCCCATCCATTCGAGAATCCCACACCATTCTCAAATCTCATTGAGATGCTGTCAATTCTGTTCATCCCTGCCGCCCTGACCTATACCTTTGGAAAAATGGTCGAATCCACCCGTCAAGGGTGGGCCATCCTTGCGGCAATGCTGATTCTCATATGGGTGCCTTTGAGCCTGGCTTTGGTATCTGAGCAAACTGGTAACCCCGCACTCTCTAGCCTGGGAGTGGACCAGACTGCCAGTGCCACCAACCCGGGCGGGAATATGGAAGGCAAGGAGGTTCGTTTTGGCATTGCCAATTCCGTCTTGTGGGCTACGGCAACCACTGCGGCTTCCAATGGCTCGGTCAACAGCATGCATGACTCATACACTCCACTGGGGGGGTTGGTCCCTCTATGGATGATGATGTTGGGCGAGGTTTCCTTTGGAGGGGTTGGATCGGGCTTATATGGAATGCTTGTCTTCGTCATTGTGGCTGTCTTCGTGGCTGGATTGATGGTGGGACGCACTCCCGAGTACCTGGGCAAGAAGATCGAATCTTATGAGATGAAGATGGCCTCCCTATTGATCCTGATCATGCCAATCACGGTCCTGGTGCTCACTGCCATTGGGGTGATGACAACTCCCGGTAAAGCAACGATCTTCAATCCCGGTGCACACGGTTTTAGTGAGGTGCTTTACCTTTTCACCTCCCAGGGGAACAACAACGGCAGCGCATTCGCTGGCATTGGCGCTAATAACCCATTTTATAACTTTACTGGCGGGATCGCCATGATGATTGGACGCTTTTTCCTGGCCGTTCCAACTCTGGCTCTTGCTGGTTCCTTGGCTAAAAAGAAAAAGACGCCGGAGGGCGCTGGGACGCTTCCCACGCATACACCTCTCTTTGTCGTCTGGTTGATCGCGGTTGTCATTCTGGTTGGGGCTTTGAACTTCTTCCCTGCCCTGTCCTTGGGGCCGATCGTGGAGCATTTGATGTTGTGGTAGTGAATACCATAGTTTCTCGCAACTCGTCTTGATGATTAGGTTTATGGATATGACAACTCGACTACGGAAATCTAAATCTTTTACACGCCGGTTGTACCTACGTGCAGTATCCGATGCATTTATAAAGTTCAATCCACGGCACATGTTACGCAACCCGGTCATGTTCGTAGTGGAAGTTGGCAGCCTGTTGACCACCCTGTTATGGATCGAGGCACTAACCGGTCTTGGCGAAGCACCCGCAGCCTTTATCGGCGGAGTGGCTTTATGGCTGTGGTTTACGGTGTTATTCGCCAATTATTCTGAAGCCATAGCTGAAGGCCGCGGCAAAGCCCAGGCAGAAGCCCTGCGTAGGACACGCCGAGAAACTAAAGCCAAGAAACTGCGCCAGCCCGACCGCGATGACAGCTATGACATCGTGCCATCAGCTGCTCTCTGCAAAGATGACCTGTTCCTGGTGGAAGCCGGCGATATTATCCCTGTGGATGGTGAGGTTATCGAGGGAATTGCCTCGGTCGATGAAAGCGCAGTTACCGGTGAAAGTGCCCCAGTCATCCGCGAGTCGGGTGGTGACCGCAGCGCGGTCACTGGAGGCACGCGCTTGCTCTCCGACTGGTTGGTGGTGCGCATCACTGCCAATCCTGGCGAAGGCTTCCTGGATCGCATGATCGGGCTGATCGAAGGAGCCAAGCGCCAGAAGACGCCCAATGAAATCGCTTTGAACATCCTTTTAGCTGCTTTCACGATCATTTTTCTGGTAGTCTGCATGACCCTTTTGCCGTACTCCCTCTATAGTGTGCAAACTGCTGGACAGGGCACGCCGATTACCATCACAGTGCTGGTAGCACTCCTGGTCTGCCTGATCCCGACTACGATTGGTGGGCTGCTCTCAGCTATCGGTATTGCCGGCATGGACCGCATGATCCAGCGCAACGTGATCGCTCTCTCTGGACGGGCAGTGGAAGCTGCGGGGGACGTAGACGTGCTTCTGCTTGACAAGACTGGAACTATCACATTGGGCAACCGTGAGGCAGTCGAGTTCATCCCTGTTGGAAACATCAGACCACAGCAGCTGGCAGAAATAGCCCAACTCTCTTCTCTGGCTGATGAGACGCCGGAGGGGCGTAGTATTGTGGTGCTGGCAAAGGAGAAATTCGGTTTACGTGGGCGGACAGTTGGAGCTGGTCCTGACACCACTTCAGGAGCCCTTTTCATCCCCTTCTCTGCCCAAACCCGCATGAGTGGGGTGGACATGGACGGAGCATCGATACGCAAAGGCGCCCCTGATGCCATGATTGCCCTTATAAAGGAGCAAAGGAAGCCAATCCCGTATGAGCTCGACAATCTGGTAGATGGAATCGCTCGAAATGGGGGCACACCGCTTATTGTGACACGCAACGGAGAAGCTTGGGGTGTGATCCATCTCAAGGATATCGTTAAAGGTGGGATCAAAGAACGCTTCACTCAATTACGCAAGATGGGTATCAAAACCGTCATGATCACCGGTGATAACCCACTTACAGCAGCTGCCATTGCAGCAGAAGCCGGGGTGGACGACTTCTTAGCCCAGGCTACCCCCGAGACCAAATTGAAGCTGATCCGTGAATACCAGGCTGGTGGACGATTGGTGGCTATGACTGGTGATGGAACCAACGATGCCCCGGCTTTGGCACAGGCGGACGTAGCTGTGGCAATGAACACTGGTACCCAGCCAGCGCGTGAAGCAGCCAACATGGTCGACCTGGATAGCAACCCTACTAAGCTGATTGAGATCGTGGAAATCGGTAAGCAATTGCTGATGACACGCGGCTCGTTGACCACCTTCAGCATCTCTAACGACGTATCAAAATACTTCGCTATCATTCCGGCTGCGTTTTCCAGCACCTATCCTCAATTAGAAGCGCTCAATGTCATGCGTTTGGCCACGCCGGAGAGCGCTATACTTTCGGCGGTAATCTTTAATGCTTTGATCATCATCGCCTTAATCCCTCTGGCACTCAAAGGTGTGCCCTATCGGGCTAAAGGGGCAGCACAGTTATTACGTGACAATCTGCTCATCTATGGTTTGGGTGGATTAGTAGCCCCTTTTATCGGAATTAAGCTGATTGATATGCTGTTAGTCTTTTTACACCTGGTATAGCAGGCTTACAAGTGCCTGGGTAAAAGTATTATTTAAATCTACCATCCTGGAGAGGTAAATTATGAATAAAACCCGTTTATCTTTTTCATCCACAATCTTCTTTAACTGTATATTCGCCTTTTTAAGCGTACTTGTTCTGACGATTCCGTTGATGTTAATTGGACGGGATACACTTGGTGAAGCAGTCATTGCCTTGTTGTACCTGGTACCAGTCGGATGGAGTGCTGCCCGGTGGGGGCAAGGAGCGGGCATCTGTGCAGCTGTATCGGCAGCGTTGGCTTTCGACTTCTTTTTTATTCCTCCCTTCTATACGTTTGCTGTGGGCAGGCTTGAGGGTTGGTTGGTGCTGGTGATCTTTCTGGTTGTATCGATTGTGGTGATCGGCCGAATCCAATCCGGCTTAACCAAAGCGCGTACCAGCGAGCGGGAAGCCCTCTTTATGTACGAGATGAGTGCCGCCCTCGCCGGGCTGCGCACCCAGGAGGCTGTTATCCATGCCCTGGCAACGAATATCCAGCTTATGTTCCAAGCTGAGTTGGTGGAAGTGGGCATCCAACCTGGGAATAAATCTGCCCCATTGCTGGTGAAAGTTCCGCCAGCCGTGGAAGCAAGCGGGAGCCCTGACCGTATTCTGCCAATATTGGCTTCGCCAGGGTTATTAGGGGAAATCCGAATATGGCGCGGACACGGCTGGTTGCCTGAAGAAGGCAGTCGACTACTGCACAATTTGACCACACAAGCATCTGTAGCACTAGAAAGGGCGCGGTACGCTGAGACAGAAGCTAGAGTAAATACAACTGCTAAATGAGACTGGAAATGAAGGCTGATATGCGATCACAATTCAGACCGGCAATCGTTTCGATTGCCATATTCACGATATTAACAGGGATTTTATATCCCCTCTTAATAACCGGTATCGCTCAGGTGGTTTTTCCACAGAAGGCAAATGGCAGCCTGATCACACAGAATGGTCAGGTAGTAGGATCTGAATTAATTGGGCAGTCCTTTGACGACCCGCTCTACTTCTGGGGGCGCCTTTCAGCTACTTCACCTTATCCCTACAATGCTTCATCCTCCACAGGCTCTAATATAGGGTCCACGAATCCAGCCTTGATAGAGGAGGTTAAAGCCCGCATAGCTGCATTGAAGGCAGCGGATCCAACGAATAATTCACCCATCCCGGTGGATCTAGTTACTTCGTCTGGAAGTGGTCTTGACCCGGATATCAGTGTTGCAGCCGCTCTGTACCAGGTACCACGTGTTGCGAAAGCACGCGGGCTGAGTGAAGAGATTGTACGGGCTTTAATCGACCGTTTTATCGAGGGAAGGCAGGGCAGCGTTCTTGGAGAACCACGGGTCAATGTCCTCGAGCTTAACCTGGCCCTGGATGGGATAAAATAGAAGGGGAGCATGTTTCAATGAATCCATTGCCTCCTGTTAATCGTCCTGATCCTGATGATTTACTGGCCCGCATCCAGGCTGAAGATAAGCAGCGGGCGCGTGGACATTTAAAGATATTCTTCGGCTATGCCGCCGGGGTAGGCAAGACCTATGCGATGCTCGAAGCTGCTCACCAGCGTAAAGCCGAAGGGGTAGACGTTGTGGTGGGTTATGTCGAGACTCATAATCGGGCGGAGACAGAGAAGATGTTGCAGGATCTGGAGGTAATCCCACGTCAAACAATCACCTACCGTAATATTCAATTGCCAGAAATGGATATTGACACAATATTGTCCCGCAAGCCACAGTTGGTCCTAGTAGATGAGCTGGCGCATACCAATACCCCTGGTTCACGGCATACCAAGCGCTATCAAGACGTGGAAGAACTGCTGGCGGCCGGGATCGACGTGTATACCACACTTAATATCCAGCACCTGGAAAGCTTAAACGATGTGGTAGCCCAAATCACGGGCACAAAGGTACGCGAAACCATTCCGGATCGTGTAATCGATGAGGTCACCGATCTTGAACTGATAGACTTGCCTATCGAGGAACTGTTAAACCGGCTGAAAGAGGGCAAGGTTTATATCCCCGAACAAGCTGAGCGCGCCATTGAAAAATTCTTCCGGCAAGGCAATCTAACCGCTCTGCGCGAGCTGACCATGCGCCGGGCAGCAGAACGGGTGGACGATCAGATGCTAAGTTATATGGAAATACGCGCCATCCCTGGCCCGTGGCCGGCGGGAGAACGCTTGTTGGTGTGTATCAGCCCTGGGGCAGTCAGTGAGCGATTGCTCCGTACTGCCCGCCGGCTGGCAGATGAGCTGAAGGCTGAATGGTATGCCATTTATGTCGAAACCCCTCGACAAGCAGGAATATCCATAATGCAACGAGACCGAGTTAATCGGATGCTGACACTGGCTGAAGATTTAGGCGCTAAAGCAATCTCGCTGCCAGGTCAATCAGTGGCAGAGACGGTGACAAATTATGCACGCAGCCATAATGTTACAAAAATAATCATCGGAAAATCGCGTCGATCGCGTTGGTACGAATTGCTGAGGGGCTCAGTAGCGGATCAGCTGATCCGTCAGAGTGAGCCTATCGATATTTACTTCGTTAATAATGAAGCTCAACCTTCGTTCACCCAACCCGAGCATTTATGGCAACCCCACCGCCCATGGCGCAGATATTTATGGGGAATAGCTCTGGTTGTTGCGGCTACTGGCGTCAGTGCTCTAGTAGCCCCCTTTATATCACCGACGAATCTGGTTGTCGTATATCTCTTATCCGTCGTCCTCGCCGCAATTTTTCTCGGACGCGGACCAGCTATCCTGGCTTCGATCTTGAGTGTGGCATTATTCGATTATTTCTTTGTCCCGCCGCACCTGACCCTGGCTGTATCGGATACTGAATACATATTAACCTTTTTCGGTTTGCTATCAGTGAGCCTGGTGATCAGTTACCTGACTGCCCAGGTACGTGAGCAGGCAGAAGCAGCCCAGCGGCGCGAAGCCCAAACCGCGGCGTTGTATGACCTGGGCCATGATCTGACTGCCACAGTCGGGTTGGAGGCAGTGGCAAAAACGATTATCTCCCATATCAGCCAAACCTTCAGCCGCGAGGTCGCCATTTTTCTGCCTGAAGGCGATCAATTGAGGTTATATACTGCCAGCCCTGGCTTGGTTGTGGCAGAAAACGAGCTGGCTGTAGCTACCTGGACATTTGAGCATGGTCAACTAGCTGGACGGGGGACAGATACATTGCCAGACGCATCAATGCATTACCAACCGCTTAAGACCACACGCGGGGTGATTGGTGTGCTGGGAGTAAAACCGGTAAGTCCAAACACTTATATGAGCCCGGACCAACGACGAACGTTGGATGCTTTCGTCAACCAGGTGGCTCTGGCAATCGAAGGTGCGCGTCTGGCTGAACAAGCGCGCCAGTCCGAGCTATTGGCAGCCACAGAAAAACTTCAGACGGCGTTACTCAATTCAATCTCGCATGATCTACGCACGCCACTGGTTTCGATCACTGGTGCCCTGAGCAGCCTGGAAGAAGCCAGTCCGGCCTTGGATGAAGAAGTTCGGCGCAGCTTGGTCGAAACTGCACGTGAAGAAGCGGAACGCTTGAACCGGCTGGTGGGTAATCTATTGGATATCACCCGCTTGGAAGCTGGAGCCATGCATCTTCATCGCGAGGCATGTGACGTGCAGGAATTGATCGGGTCGTCCTTGGAGCAAATTGGAACGCCTCTCAAGAACCGCCAGGTGAAGGTGGATATATCTACCAAACTACCAATTGTATCCTTGGATTTCGTACTATTCAGCCGGGTGCTGGTCAATGTGATCGATAATGCCCTCAGGTATTCACCTCCGGAAAAGCTTATCGAAATCAAAGCCAGAGAATCCGACCACACCCTGGAAATAACCATAGCTGACCGGGGAGAGGGCATCCCAGTAGAAGATCTTGAGCGTATATTTGATAAATTCTATCGGGTGCAGAGACCCGATAACGTGAGCGGTACCGGGTTAGGTTTATCGATTAGCAAGGGCATCGTCGAGGCACACGGGGGAAGCATTCAAGCGGAAAACCGTCGTGGAGGTGGTGCTGTCTTTACCGTGCGACTGCCGTTAGAAGGGACAGGGATCGATGAATGATATTGGTTTACGGGTATTAGTGGTTGACGATGAACGCGCGATCAGGCGATATCTGCATGCAGCGCTCAATGCTCAGGGGTACACTGTTTACGAGGCAAGCGGTGGTAAAGATGCCCTGAACATGGTGGTAGCTGACCGACCTGACCTGATCATTCTGGACCTGGGCTTACCTGATATCGATGGCGTCGAAGTTACCCGTCAGCTGCGTGAGTGGACGCATATCCCGATCATCGTTCTTTCAGTACGTGAGCTGGAAAGCGATAAAATTGATGCGCTAGACGCAGGGGCAGATGATTACCTTACCAAACCATTCAGCAGCGGGGAGCTGATGGCACGTATGCGGGCTGCACTGAGGCGATCGATGCAAACCGCGGATGAGCCAGTTTTTGAAACGGATAATTTGAAGGTAGATCTCACCCGACGCCTGGTTAGAGTGGGTGGGGAAGAAATATCCCTGACACCTACGGAGTACGATCTGCTGCGCATTTTAGTACAAAATGCGGGAAGAGTCTTGACCCATCGGCAACTGCTCCTCCAGGTATGGGGGAATGCCTATGAAAGCGAGGCGCACCTATTACGCGTGAATATGAGCAACCTTCGCCGAAAGATAGAGCCAGACCCGACCCGCCCACGCTACATCATCACCGAACCAGGGGTAGGGTATCGCTTGAGGACCGAATCATAATCCGCGCATCCAATGCCCGGCAACCGTTGTTCTCCTGGAACACGCGCAAGGGGTTGATATCAAGCTCGCGAATCTCAGGAAAGTCGATCAATAACTGCGAGAGGCGCAATAGGGCTTCGCTCACCGCGGCAATATCAGAAGGCTTATGCCCACGCGCACCTTTGAGGATTGGCGCTCCCCGCAGCTCATCAATCATCTCGTGGGCTTCTTCATAGGTGATCGGGGCGACCCGCAAAGCCACCTCTTCCAAGACCTCCACAAAGATGCCACCCAACCCGATGAGCACCACCGGACCGAAGTTGGGGTCCTGTCGCCCACCGAGGATCAATTCCTGTCCTCCAGTGACCATGGGCTGCACCAGGACACCATCGATTTTCGCATCCGGGTAAAACTGATGGATGCGGCGTAGCATATCCTCAAAAGCTTCCTCTACGGCCGGACCGTTGCGCAGATTAAGCTGCACCCCACCCACATCCGATTTGTGGGAGATCTGCTCGGAGATCACCTTGATCGCCACGGGGTAGCCCATATGCTCCGCAGCCAGACGTGCTTCCTGCATTGTAGCCGCATGCACACCCACAGCAGTGGGTATGCCATAATACTCCAAGACCTGCATTGACTCGGAAAGAAGCAGGTCACGCTGCTCAGACCGGGCGTGGTTAATCAAGTTGCGCACAGCCTCCCGATTTACGATAAAGGTCGGGGTTTGTTCGGCGCTGCGAATCTCCTGCATGCGGCTATAGTAGCGATAACTCATCTCCAAGGCCCGGATGGTCTCGACCACTGCCGTGAAGATGGGTAAACCGTAGGTTAGCCGCAGGTAATTTACTTCCTGGGCAGCGGTGGACACATAATAAGCCACGGGTTTATCGTAGCGCTTCACAAGCTCCATGACCCGCTCCAACAGCTTGCGGCTCGTCAGGATCTCAGGCTCTGAAGCGGTATGCAAGAACACCACCCCATCCACATTCGGTAGTTGCAGGGTCTGCTCGAGGATCTGAGCGTAAACATCCAAATCAAAGAGGTCACCCAGATCGACCGGGTTGGTCAGCTTGATCACCGAGGCGCGGAAGTGCTTCTCAATCTCTTCTAAGAATGATTGTGGCAGCTGTGCGAGCTCAAAACCTGAGAGCTCACTTGAATCTGCCGCGACCACGGCATGACCCCCCGAACGGGAGATGATTGCCAGGTTTTTCCCGCGCATGGGGGGCAGGCGGAGTGCCTTCAAATTGTTGAGCAAGCTGGTGGCGTCATGCACTCGCATGATATCCGCCTGCTTGAAGGCAGCTTCGGCCACTTTATCATCACTGGACAGGGCGGCAGTGTGTGAGGCGGCAATGACTTTCCCCAGCTTGCCGATATTGGATTTGAACACCAGGATGGGCTTAGTGGAACGGCAAGCGATATCCATCAGGCGGCGCCCATCCCGCAAGCTCTCCAGATATAGGAAGATCACTTTCGTGCCCGGATCATCCAGCATGAATTCCAATATGTCTTCCGCAGTGACGTCCAGCATGTTGCCCACAGAGACGAACTTATTCAGCGCGATCCCTTCGTTTGCCATCAGATTGAGCACAGAAAACCCAATCCCCCCGCTTTGGGAAATCAGGGAGACTTCCCCAATCTCGGACGGCTTTTTCAGGCGTAAAAAGGGGACGCTGAAACCATTATCGACGTTGATCACCCCGACACAGTTCGGACCCAAGAAACGGATATCATACCGGCGTGCCACCTGTACGATCTGTTCCTCTAGGCGAAGACCCTCTTCACCATATTCACGGAAGCCGGCCGTCTCGACGATCACCCAACGCACGCCCTTTTGACCACATTCTTCCAGGATGGTGGGGACCGTGCGGGCTGGCGTGAGAATCACTGCCAGCTCAATGTGATCAGGGATGTCCGATACGGAGCGATAGATGCGGTGGGTCTGGACGAAGCCGCCAGATGGTCCGACGGGGTAGACGATGCCCCCGAAGCCAAACTCGACCAGGTTGCCGACGATGTTGCGCCCCAGATTATCCGGTTTATCCGAGACGCCGATGACGGCCACGCTTTTTGGGTAGAAAAACTCATGCATATCGTCGGACCTCCTGTGCAGTGCGGGTGAAAAACATCACACAAGGATTATAGCCGAGGATGGAAAACCCGAGTATTCATAAGCTGGCTTGGGTTGGCATTTCGCCCACATGGGACTATACTACACAACCATGAACGGACAAAGTATTAAACGTATCCATCACATAACAGCGCTGATCCTCCTCACTGCCATCATCTTTTATCTATTCTTCCAAGTCAACAAGCGCAGTCCGTTCGTTGAAGCCAATCCCTTCGCAGTCGATCCTTACGATGCAGTTGGATCGATCGCCATCCAGGTGGCACTGCTGATCAGCCTATTGACCTATGCGCGCGTGATACGTTGGCGGGATGACCCCTCACAAGACAAGGGTCGATTGGTCCTTCGTGGGAATATCCTGGTCCTGGCATCAATTGCCGTCACCCTATGCACTGACCTGATCGCAGAAATCTTGCAGGCTATGCCCCCTTCCGTATGGGTAAATATGCTGCGCCTCGAATTGAGTGCCATGTTCATGTTGACCTTGATTTGCGGATTGGGAATTTGGGTGGTCTTCGATGGTGTGCAATCCGCATCACCACGGAAAAATCTCACTCCGGCTGATGCCATTGATGATTTGTGGAGCTTGGTGCGCGTGCCGTTAATTAAATGGGGATCAAGCTTCCCGCCCTCGATGATCGAATGGGTAAGTCGATTTAACAGCGACCGTCTCTTCGCCCGGGTGGAGTGGCTTGATCCACGTAAGCGCCCCTGGCGTTTCACCGCTGTGGTGGGGTTGCTGGTGGGGGTTGTGCTCGTTCTGGCACAGCTCCAGGAAGGACCACCACCCAGCCTGGGGATTGGATTATTGGTGACTGGGATCTTCATCTCGGTCGAGTTCGTCTCTACTCTGGTGGGGTTTGCCATCTTTGGAGGCTATCTCGGCTTGCGACCCGCTTTAATGCAGAAAAAGCACTCCAATTAGAAAATTTCGCCCCGCCAAGATGGACATAGCGGGGCGATTATATTGTTCAAAAACATACTGCATAGATGTGGTTTTTAGCCTTTCAAGGTTCTCCAGGCTCTATTGCCTCCGGCGCTTCGACCGAATGTACCGCCAGGAGCTGGAGCCCCAGGTCACGCAGCTTGCCGATCAACCCATAAAAGGCGGCCTGGTCGGTCACCAAACCGGTCAGGACCGTCTCATCGGTTCCGCAATGGGTAAGCTCAAAGCCTTCGAACCATTCAGACCAGCTTTCGTCCATTTCCCCTTTGATCCTGATGGTCACAATTTGCATAGCACGCTCTCCGTGACTCTCCTAAGCATCGTAGACACTGTTTTTATTTATCAAATCGGAAACGCCAAATTGCAATCAGGAAGAAAACGATCCCCATGCCTAACAAGATGCCCATCTGAGGCATAACCTGGACGAAGGTGGCATTTTCCGCCATCAGCCGGTAATAACCCTCCACTGCATGGGCATGCGGTGTAAGATTGGATAGTATGGAGATAAAACCTCCTGACCGATAAAGGGGCTGAGCTGACATTGCCATCGCGCCGCCCAAACCCGCCAACACAAATGCCAGGATCAAACCGATGTTATCCGCCTGCTTAACAGTTTTTGCGAGCGCAGCAACCATCATACCCAATGCAGTCGCATTGAACGCCACAATCAGGGTCAAAACAATCAGACCAAGGGGTGATTTACCCAACGGGGTACCGAATAACACCCCGGCAATGGCAAATACCACCACTACTTGCATGCAGGCCAGGAGCATAAAAGCCAGCATTTTGCCCGCCAGGATCGATCCACGTGGTAAGGTTGCTGTCAGTAGCCGGCGAAGGGTACCCGTCTCCCGCTCACCTAATAGAGACTCGCTCGACATGGGGACGATAAAGAATATGAACATCACAGTGAGCCCTGGAAATAGATAAGCAAAGAAGGTTTGGATCGTGCCACCCGTTTCAGCTTTTAACGGACTATCGATAGTAAGATCAATAACGGGGTTGGTACGCATCTGGTTAATACGTGTCATGATCACGCCGAGATTCTGCGCCTGGATAGCACGTGCTTCCTGAGCGCTGGCAGATGCGAGAACACCTGCCTCACCCATAATGCTACGAACACCGTATTGAACTTCTCCCCAGATGGTGAATTCACCTGCCACTTGCTTGATAATCCCTGTGACGAGGTTGGCACTCTCTGGTTCTGCCGGGTCGACAATCACCTGGACTGTGGTGGGGAGATAACTATCTATCTTCTGACTGAAATCAGCCGGTAGAACGATGGCCGCAGCTGCTGCGCCTTTTGCCACTGGTTGCTCAGCAGAGGCAACATCCGTATAAACTTTGACTTTAAACTGATCAATTGCCTGGATTGCTTTTGCCATCTCCAATCCAATATTGCCGGTGTCCAGATTCACCAGACCCACATCCAACAGGATGACATCACTTTGAGAACGGGTCATCACCAGATTGGCACCGCCCATGAAACTACCAATCATCAGCGGCAGTAGAAAGAGGATCACCAGCCAGGCGCGTTCCTTGGAGATAACCTGGATTTCTTTCCAGGCAACGGAGAGTGTGTAATAGATTGAATTCATAATCATGCTCCTCTGTGAACTAGCGTTCAAAATCGAAGCGCCACAGCCCAATCACGAAAAAGAGCAGGCTGAACCCGAACAGCACCCCCAGATCGAGGGCGATATCTGCCGGACCGAGACCACGGATCAACAAGTCATCGAATGCCCGGTTGGCCCAATAATGAGGCACGATCATCGGGATTGGTCCGAGGAAGCGTTCCAGGATAAAAAGGGGGACAAGACTTCCACCCAGAAGACCCAAAGCCCATAAAAGAAGAGTACTCAACCCACTGATCTGATTTTCAGTGCGGGCGATGGCAGCGATGGCAATTCCAAATGCGCTCGAACACAGTGCGAGCACGATGGCAATCAACAAGGCACCGAGTGGAGCTTTTTCAATCGGTAGAGGGGTTAAACCAAGCAAACGCATCCCCAGGCTGCCAAAAGCAAAGATGACGATGATTTGAACCAGCCCCGTAATGAAATTTGGGAGGATTTTGCCGATTATCAGCTCAACTTTACTCAGCGGGGCAGCCACCAGACGACGGAATGTGCCGATCTTTTTTTCGTCAAAAATGGAACGGGCTGTGGTCTGCGCAGTTAAAAATACAAACAGGACTGCGAAACCTGGTACTGCCGATTTACTAAGGTCGAGAGAGGTTTCTTGTTTGGTATCCTGTTTAGGGACAGATTGGACTAAATTGATCAATGGACGGGATTGCGCACGCTCGAATTGGTCGTGCGCTTGGGCCAGGACGCGCTCAAAATCAAAGACCTGGTACTCAGCCGGAGCACCAGCTTGCATCTCACCCATCTGCTGCAGGCTGGCCACGATTTGGCTTTCCAGGGTCATGTCTGCCGCGATACTTTCAATCACAAGCCGGATAGCCTCTACCTTTTGAGGATCAGAACCCGATCCGGTGGTGAAAACCAACGTCACTGGGGAACTCTGTTGGACATTATTAGTGAAATTAATTGGGACGGTTAGAAAACCAACCACCTTATTATCATCCAATAGGCTTTGTGCTTCGGCAGCTGAACAGGATTGAACTGACAGGCTTCCATCCGAGTTAAGCTTGGTTATCAGGGTCTGTACGGCTGCGCCGCCATCCAGATCAACCACTGCCAGAATAGGAAGGTTAACAGTCTCACTCTTACCAATGGCACTCAATGCACCGCTGAATACGAGTATGAAAAGCAGGGGAAGTAAGAAGAGCTGGAATAAAGTGCCACGGTCTTTGAGCAGGATCTGCAAGTCCTTAAACGTAACGCTTATGGTTTTCATCGCTGCTTACTCCCTCAGTTTCTTCCCAGTGAGATGCAGGAAGACACTCTCCAGGTTGGGCTGCATGATCTCCAGCGAGGTGATGACGATATCATGTTGGTTAAGATAACCTAGCACATTCACTACGGCTTCCTGATTTTGCTTGGCCACAATCTTGACCACCAGGTTGGTTGCAGCTGGTTTAACCTCAGCTATAGTTTCTTTTCCCTCAGGTGCGGGGGGAGCAGGTGGTTGAGGTACCAGTGTGGCTTCCTTGACTGCAGGGAGCGCCGCCAGCTGCGCCAGAATAGTCTCATCCATCTGATCGACTCCTACAAAGACTACTCCACCTCCCAACATGGCAACCAGGTTCTTGATCGTATCCATGGCGATGATGCGGCCCTCATCAATGATCGCCGCCCGGTTGCACAAGGTTTCAACTTCCTCCATGTAGTGACTGGTATATACAACGCTCATGCCACGCTCGCGGTTGAGGCGTTGAACGCTCTCAAAAATGTGGTTACGACTCTGCGGGTCGACTCCAACGGTGGGTTCGTCCAGGAACAGCAGGCGTGGTTGGTGAACCAGTCCGGCGGCAATATTCACCCTGCGCTTCATCCCACCAGAATATTTATCGACCACTTGGTCAGCCCGTTCGGAGAGGGCAACGATTCGCAGTACATCTTCGACGCGTTCCTTGAGTTCCCGGCCATGTAGTCCATAGATGCGTCCGAAGAAGTTCAGGTTGGCTCGTGCGCTGAGGGTGGGGTAGAGGGCCAAGTCCTGAGGCACCAGACCATTGATCTTCTTGACCTGGTCGGGCTCCTTGCGGATATCATGCCCGCCAATACGCGCGGTGCCCTCCGTGGGTGGGATGACCCCTGTGAGCATGGAAATGGTTTGGGTCTTCCCTGCTCCATTCGGACCCAATAAGCCAAACACTTCTCCTTCTTCAACGGAAAAGCTGATGCCTTTGACGGCTTCAAAGTCACCATATTTCTTAACAAGATGATCGACTTCCAATATTGCTGTCATATGAATTAATCCTTCCTTTGGTTAATTTCCCGAAGCTAAGAGATATTATTTGAATTGAATGTTGGTGTAAAAAGCATATGCATTTATATTTCGATTAACCAACCCCCTGCGTCGAGGGCAGAAAAGTGCGCATACCCCCGAGGCAATTCTCTTCGCATGACTAATTAGGCTTCCTCTGCCTTGCCAAATACCTTACGCTTATCGAACCACGGCTTGAGGATCAGGTATGCACCCAGGATGATGAGCAAGAGAGCTCCATCCAAAGACGTAAGACCCACCAACTCGGCAATCCCGCCAATCAGGGAAAGAATGCCCAAGATAGTGGTAAAACCGCTCATCTTGATCTTATATAGGTAACGAGCAATGTTCAACCCGAGCATAATGACGCCAATGCCAATGGACCACACACCCTTGGGAATCGTGTTATCTGGCACGAGGGCAAACCCGCCCAACATGATCAGGAACAGTCCCCAAGCAACCGATTCAAGTTGTTTGTTTAGCGCGACTTTTTCGGGATCCTGCCCTGGTTTGGCTTGTTCAACTGCTGCTTTCTGCTCCTCTTTCTTTCCAGCAGTTGCCAGCAAGACGATGCCCACTCCAGCCAGGACAACCGGTGGAACCCAGGGCATATTTCGATCACCGATTTGGAACATCAGCCTATCTGGCGGCAGGGTAAGGTTCAACACTGCAAGCAGCGCTGCTACAACCAAGACAATTGCTCCCCAGATGATTTGTGTTTTATTCATTTTTCTCCTTTTCTTGCTAATCCGATTTAGTATGTTTTATTATGTTTTATTATGTTTTGTTTGTCTCGATAACCTGCTTGCTTTGCATTCCCTTTTTTGCCCTTATCCACTCCACGACCATATAGACCAGGAAAGCCACAAGCCCTGCCAACGCAGCCCAACCAAGAATATCACCCAGGGAGGTATAGAGCGTTCCTTCACCTGAGCCTAAGCTAACATCACCGATCAGAACCAATTCAGAGCCATCCTTGCTGACATCCAGCGAAACCAGCTGCCCATATGGAGAGATTATTGCGGCGACACTGGTTGCTCCAGTTACGACAACCGCGGTTTGATTTTCGACGGCGCGCAATGTCATATTTTGCCAGAGTTGCTCACCGAAGCCAGGGAATTCCTTGTAGGGTGCGGCAATCAACTGAGCACCATTTTGGGTTAATTTGCGGGCGACATCGGTATAGTTTCCATCAGCACAGATCAGGGAAGCCATACGCCCAAAGCTTGTCTCAAAAACCGTGAATGTACCGCCTTTCACATCATAGAATTCACCAGGCGGGATATGGGTCTTATTGTACACTTCAGAAAACGTGCCTTGTGGGCTTAGCAATACTACCTGATTACGCCTCGGTTCCTCTTCGTTTATCACCGAATATCCAATAAAGATGTAAGCCCCGGTTTCTTTGGCGATGGAACGGAATTCATTCGTGAACTCTGCTTGCGGGTCAAAATTGAACATCATCTCTGAAGTAAAGAGCACCTGCGCTCCTTGAGCGGTAGCTTCATGAGCTTGCTGTGCAAAGGTTTCAAACCGCACCTGGGAGGTATTAATTTTGTCACGGTGAGCCGGGATAGGATAATTCGCTCGCAGTGTAGCCACACGAATCGTCGGTGCATCCTTCGGTGCGCCATTCAAGATAACCAGGCTAACTCCAATCCATGCAGCCAGAAGGATGCCAGCTGCAACCAACCAATTTCGGGCACGATGCACATCAAGGATCACATTGGTTAGGTGCTTCCGCCAATGATCATATCCGGCGATTACCCCCTGCGCCAGTACATAATTAACCAGCATGATGACGATATTCAATAAATAAATACTGAAAATCGATACGGGCTGGATCAACCATGCTTGGGTAGCCTGCGAATAACCAATGAAGGCGCTGGTTGCGATAACCGGTATAAAAGTGGCTCGGATCATCTCAAATCCCACCCAGACAACTACGCCCTCCAAAACCAGCCAGCGGTAACCCGTCCGTTCGATAAAAGCGCGCTCGCGATAGACGAAATAAGCCAGTATCCCGATCAGCACACCTAGATAGGTGAAAAATGGACCAAACTCCTTGCCAAACAGCCTAGCCAGGTATGGGCCTAACCACACTAGCAAATATATAGCCGGTGCCAGGCTCGAATGCTTTACAGGAAAGAGCCGATATTGGGCAAAGATTCCCGGTATAAAAGCGAACCAGGCTAACCACCATAATCCATATGGTGGGAACGCCAGCAAAAGCATCACACCGCTCAAGGCGGATAACAGGAGGCCGAAAACAAAACGTGTGCGCGAATTCATATTCAACTTCTTTTATTATTTCAGACGCACACTAACTATACATTAATAAACCCCCTCTACGCATCTACCAAATGGTAGATTAGGGGGTTTAAAAAACAGAACGAGACCTGGCTCGTCCTACACCAAGCCCAATTCCTTAGCCCTCACCGCGGCTTCTGTACGGTTACCCACCCCCAGCTTACCGCACAGATTATGGATGTGGGTTTTCGCTGTCCCGGGGCTGACGAACAATTTCCTGGCTATCTCGCGATTAGTTAACCCGGCTGTTACCAGCCTTAGCACCTCAAGCTCACGCTCACTTAATTTCTCAACCAACATAGATTGTCCTGTGGTTGTATGCTTAGATTTTGTACCCAGAGCAACAAGAATACGACCAATGTACTCAGGTGTGACTCCACGTTGAGCTGCATCCCGGAGGAGTGGAATCAGGCCCATGCCCGCATCGATAAATGTGTGTATATATCCTTCAGGTTGTGCCAACTGTATAGCATCAGCCAGGAATTCGTGTGCGGATCTAGGCGTCTTCGCCGACAAGGCTTGTAGGACACGCACTGCAATCAAACCATAACCCCAACCAGCACGGGAAGCGGTCTGATAGCACACATCCAGCTGTTTGGAGGCAATCTCATTTTCCCCTTGAGCGATGAGCAATCGTGGTCGGATGAGACTTAAAAAACGATAGAATGGATGGGGATCCACGTTCTCTGCAATTTGCTTAAGCCAATAGGCAGCTGATTTTAGATCACCCATCGCCATTGCAACTTCAGCATGACAGGCTGCACAACGAGCCTGGGTTTGCTGTGAGAAATCACGCGCCAAGGAGCAGACTTGATCCGCTATACTTAAAGCAGCACTCCAGTCCTGTCGAGCAAGCAGTATCTGAACCTCTACGAGTAAATTAGCGATCTGAAATTCCACATTCCCCATGCGACGACTCAAGTCTAACCCTTGTCGCACATAGGACTCGGCAGTCTCCAACTCATCCCATTCAAAGTGGAGCGACCCCAGGTCAGAATAAGCCAGTGCGACGATCGGAACCTGTGGACCTCTCTGGATGATCGACGGGTATCTCTGAGCTGATTCACGCAATGCCCCACGCGAAGCTAATGTCCGGGCGAGAAAAAGTTCGGCTGTTAATTGTGCATACAGGTTGCCTGATCGAGCAGCGTTTTCCAGCGCCTGAATCAATGTCGGTTCAGCCTCTTTCAGATTTCCCTCGTGCCAGTAGACCAAACCCAGGTTCATTAAAATATTACCGCGTTGTGCAAGATCTGTCTCCGGAATAAGAGATAATGCCAGTCGAGATGTCTCGATCACGTGGGGATTATCTCCAACCGATCTCGCCAGGTACGCTTGGGCTGTTGCCACCTGACCAAGTAAAATTGATCCGGGTGGGGCAAGGTTTTCCGCTTGCTCCAAAACCGGTCCAGCCAGGTCGTATTTACCAACCAGGAGCAAAGCCCAGGCATAAACCATACATAAACCAGGTTGTGAGAAGGTGATCCCTTTGGGTATCTTTTCCAACCAACCAATCAGGGTGACTATCTCACCCTGCTTGAACATCCTATCGTTCACCTGACCTATGAGCTGGGCTGCTTTGACCCAATCGGAGGCTGCCAGTGAATGTCCGATAGCCTCAGCAAGATATCCTTCAGTTTCAAACCACTGGCTGGCGCGCTGGTGAAGTATGGTTTCATCCGCTGGCGTTCCAACGAGGTGTTGCTTGTGCTGAAGCAGCTCTGAAAACAGGTGATGATACCGGTACCATGTCCGCGATTTATCCAACGGTACAATGAACATGTTCGCCAGCTCCAACCTCTCAAGCAATTCACGACTTCCCATCCTCTCTACAACAGCATCACATAATGGTCCAGAGAAACGGTCCAGGATTGAGGTTTTCAATAAAAAGTTCTGCACTTCAATGGGGTGGCGGGTGAACACCTCTTCAATCAAGTAATCTAAAATATAGCGGTTGCTGCAAGTAAATGCCTGTATGAAGTTATCCTTATCTCTTGATCCATGTAATGAAAGTGCAGTCAGCTGTAAACCCGCGATCCAACCTTCGGTCCGGCGTTCCAAAGCGATAATATCCTCAACTGACAGGTCCAGCTGCATCACCTGACTCATGAATTTAGATATTTCTACCACAGTAAATCGCAGGTCATCTTGCCGGATTTCAAGAATCTGGTTCCTGGCGCGCAGACGGGAGATCGGTATCAATGGGTCTTCCCGGGTGATTAAAACCAGGTGTATACGGGATGGAAGATGCTCCAACAGAAATGAAATTTGCTGATGGATCGCAAGATTGATAATGGCATGATAATCATCCAGAACCAGGATCAGTAAATCTGGTAGCGTAGCCAGTTCATTGAGCAATACAGTCAGGATGACTTCGGCTGGCGGACGTTGCGGAGATTGGACCAGAGGCTGAAGGGATTCACCAAAGCTTGGCTGGATGGATTGGATCACGGCGATGAAGTAAGCCATAAAACGAGATGGATCATTATCCGACTCGTCCAGGGATAACCATGCGGTAGGTATACTCAGCCCATGCAGCCATTCAGACACCATGGTGGTCTTGCCATATCCAGCTGGGGCAGAAACTAGGGTCAGCTTGCGTAGGAATTCACTCCCCTGCGCTAAACCCTCATTGGTTTGTTCCAGTAAACGCGGCCGGGCGACCGCCATACTGCGTTTGGATGGGATGCCGATCTTGGTATGCAATAGGATTTCGGTCATCTAAGTTGCCTGGGTCAGCTATGAGCTCAATTGTCGGTGATAATCAGCGGCCTGCGCAATTGCTATTTAATTGGTTGTTATGCCTGGCTAGTTCAAACTATGTAAAGTATAGCATAATTCAATCAAGCTGAAATTTCGTTACTGGTTGGTTTTTTGGTTTTGCTTAAAATACACTTATATCATGCCTTCATAATCAGCTATGCATTGCGCTTATAATATCATGACCATAAGGCAAATGTCTAAGGAGGAAATATGAAAAATCGATGGATGCCCACAGTTTTGATATTATTAGCAGTGATCATCTTCATGACTGCGTGCTCATCAGGAGCATCAAATACCACGCCGGCTACGACATCTAGCCTTGATGGAGCCGCACTGGTCCAGGAGCGGTGTTCAGTTTGCCATCCTCTATCACGCGTGGAAGCATCAAGGCATACTGCCGCCGATTGGCAACTCATCGTGGACATGATGGTCAGCCGGGGCGCACAGCTTACCCCAGAAGAGAAAAGTATAGTGGTTAATTATCTGTCGACCAACTTTGGACAATAAACAGATTGAATTCACTTTAGATAACAATCTGCTCCCCAAGTGTAACCTGGGGAGCTCTATTTTTAACCAGCAGCCTCTTTTTTTAATGCCCTTCTAACTTCTTTCAGGCGCTCCCCATGGAGTGGGTATAAATATAATGCCAGGATCGCTAATAGGAACCCAATGATAGGTGGAATGGTTAGGAAGATACGAAAGCCCAGATCGACGCTCGCGGGTTGGACCTCCAGCAAGGTGTTGTAACCAAAACGAGGTAAGAGAATCCCGAAGACTCCGGAAACCAACATACCGCTCAGGGTAATGACGAAACCGCTCATCCCGAAGTACATCCCGGCACGCTGCTGACCCACTTTGTCTTCATCCTCATCGACCACCTCAGCAATGATCACATCCCCGATCAGGATCAGCCCTGATAGCCCAATACCAATCAGGATGGCCGCAAGTATCGTGGTCACCAGCGAGGTGCTAAACCCTAATGGGATAACTGCCAGAATCATGATCAAATTGGCAATGATGAGGGTGGTGCGCGAGT
>Ga0153915_10000497_pt1 | contig 36360 bp, 27 predicted proteins | sample Opewatmetagenome_2_FD_107003 | JGI IMG/M metagenome (GOLD analysis project Ga0153915, IMG submission 107003) | Freshwater wetland microbial communities from Ohio, USA - Open water 3 Core 3 Depth 3 metaG | ecosystem: Environmental > Aquatic > Freshwater > Wetlands | place: USA: Ohio, Lake Erie... | reverse complement strand
GCCTGGGGATATTTGCTGCGGGGATCGGAGACATTGGTGAAGACTGTCGAAGGCCCGCAGAACACATAGTCTTCCAACGTCACGCCTTCATAGACAGAAACATTATTTTGAATCTTGACGAAGTTACCGATCGTGACGTTGTTGGCGATGTTGACGTTCTGGCCGAGGACACACTGCCTGCCGATGCGCGCCCCGGATTGGATGTGGGAAAAGTGCCAGATCTTCGTCCCGGCCCCGATCTCAACCCGATCATCGACGACGGCTGTGGCATGGACAAAATACGGCTTCTGTCCCTCGGTCCCCAAGCGGCGGACGCTGCCGTTCTCCCTGAGAGAGTCCTGGCAGGCTTCCAGGATCTTGATGACGCGGAGTCCATTCTCGCCGTCCGTCCTCGGCGTCTTCCGGGATCGGATACACTCCAAAAAATGTTCGCATTCTGCTCGAAGCGGCTCCAGGCGGGGGACGGCGACCCGCTCCGGTTTTTTCGGATGGGGGACGGGCAGGCGATCAATCCAATCAATCTTATGGCTAAAGGCCATGAGCTTGTTTTTGGGCTCCAGATCATCGAACATCATCATTTTTCGATCGCCGATGACGACCAGCTTCTGCTCTTTATACGGATGGAGCCAGCTGACGAAGATATGGGCTTTTGTCCCGCTCGGAAAATCGAGGTTCGTGACCGTCACATCCGTGATGCGGGGGTTCAGGTAGTTCCCGCCGTGGGCCGCGACCTGGTCCGGCATTTCATCGAGGAGATAAAGAATGATCGAGATATCGTGGGGCGCGAAGCTCCACAGGATATTTTCTTCCTGCCGGAACTTTCCCAGGTTGAGCCGGGTGGAATAAATATAGTGGATCTTGCCGAGGGCGCCGCCGTCGATAAGCTCTTTCATTTTATTGATGGCAGCATGGTATTCCAAGATGTGCCCCACCATGAGGACTTTTTTCTTGTCCTTGGCCAGGGCCACGAGCTCTTGGGCCTCCTTCGTGACCAAAGCGATGGGCTTTTCAACAAAGACATCTTTTTCCGCCAACAGAGCTTCTTTGGCCAGTTCGTAATGGCTGGCTGCCGGCGTGGCGATGGCGACGGCCCTGACAGAGGGATCCCGGAAGAGAAGGTGATGGTCCTGAATCGCCGCGACCGCGGGATATTGGATTTGGATCGCCCGCAGAGTGTTTTGATCAATATCACAGACGGCCTTGAGCACGCCCAGGTCATAGAAATTCCGGATGAGATTTTTTCCCCAGGCACCGCATCCGATGACACTAATTGTCGGTTTCATGCCGTTTCCTTTACCTCTCCAGTCGCGAACCGTTGAGGGACGCTTTTTCTCCATTTTTAGAATATTATATCAAGATCGACCTTGTCTTCAAGGCCTAAACAAGACGCGGCCAGGGTCTTCCCTCGACATAGGGAACACGCCAAGGACGATTCGTCACATTGACAAAACCAGGCCAAATATGGTAAAAATAAAACTCAGCTTTTCCTCCAGAATCGAGCACGCGCTTTCTGCTTTTCTAAAGAGAAGGTCCCCATCCTGAGGGATTTTCCCCGGAGGAACAACACCCAAGGCGAAGGAGCGCCTCGTGAAACACGGGCAGGTGGCGGAATCGGCAGACGCGCTAGGCTTAGGACCTAGTTCCTGATGAGGGAGTGCGGGTTCGAATCCCGCTCTGCCCATTTTCCAACCTGAAGACGTGCCTCGAACGAAGGCGGGAAAGTCGCCCGGAAAAGGAACGCTCAAGAGGAAAATACCATGAAGGAACAGAATGAACACGTTAAAAGCACGGTTAAGGATTTGAGCCCCAGCCGGAAAGAGATCGAGGCCGAACTCGGCGCCGAGGAGGCCGACCAGGAGCTAGAGCGAATCATCGACCGATTTTCCGGCCGAGTCAAGCTGAAGGGTTTCCGCCAGGGCAAAGCCCCCCGAGAGATGGTCAAACAGATGTTCGCTTCGGACATCCACCAGTCACTCTATGATTCGCTCGTCCCGAAAGTCCTGGACGAAGTCCTGACAAAGCACGGCATTCGGCCTGTGGGCATGCCCGTCGTAAACGACTTGTCCTACGAACAAGGCCGGCCGCTCCGCATCAAAGCCGTCGTCGAAACATGGCCGGATTTTCTTCTGCCTGCCTACAAAAAAATCCGCGTCACCAAAAAGCGAATCACCGTGAGCGACCGGGACATCGACCAAGCCCTGGAGGAATTGCGGGAGAAATCGGCGGAGTACCTTCCTGTCGAAGGCCGAGGCGTTGAGATCGGAGATTACGTTGTCATCAATCTCCAGGGAAAAGACAGGAAAACGAAGCGGCTGATGCCGGCGGAAAAAATCGTCGTGCTGGCCGGCCATGAAGGGAACGAAAAAATCATCAACGACGAAGTCTTGGGTATGACCCTTCGGCAGGAAAAACGTTTTGCGTACGTCTATCCGGCCGAGCATAAAAATAAAAGATTGGCAGGCAAAGACGTCGAATACTTGATCCGGGTGGTTTCCATCAAGGAAAAACAAATCCCGGAACTGGACGATGAATTTGCCAAACATCTGGGTGAATACGACAGCTTGCCTGATCTTAAAAAGAAAATTCGGGCTGAACTCCAGACAGCCAGAGAGCGGGCGGCCAAGAATGAACAAGCCGAAGAAGTCTTAAAGGCCATCCTTGATAAGGCCGTGATCGACCTTCCTCCAAGCCTGGTCGAGGAGGAAACCCAGTCGATCCTGCGAAGGCTCGCCTCAGCCGCGCCTCAACAAAACCCGACTAAAGAGACGCTCGAAGCACTCCGGGCAAGCTCCGGACACCAGGCCGAACAGAATCTCAAACGGCACATCGTGCTCAAAAAGATCGCCGAAGCCGAAGGACTGAAGGTCGGCGACGAGGAGGTGGACGCAGAAATTCAGGCTCTGGCCAAGGCCAATAACATTCCCCTGGCGAGAGCCATGGAAACATTCAACCAAGAGGGAAGACGGGAAAGCCTCAAAAACAGCCTCCTTCTTAAAAAGACAGTTGACTTTTTGGCAGAACAAGCTATAATAGATTAATCTAACCGGTTTTTTCGTGACTTTAATCCCCTTCCTCGTCGAGCAAGTCGGCCGGACTGAAGGGGCCTATGATATAAATTCCCGATTGCTCAAGGAGAGCATCATCTTCATCGGGACGGAGATCAAAGATGACGTCGCCACATTTTCCGGCTTGGAAATCCATGATTTGGTCGATATTCTGACTAAACCTAAGGACGCGATCATCAAACAGTTCCAGAAATTGTTAGAAACGGAGGGCGTCGAAGGGGTATTCACGGAAGACGCATTGACGGCGATCGGCCGCAAATCTCTGGAGCGGAAGATCGGCGCGCCCGGGCAGAAGTCGTTCATCGAGGACCTGAGGCTGGACATGATGTTCTACCTGCCGACGACCAAGAAGACCACCAAGATCAAGATCACCAAGCGCATGGTGGAGGTCAATGAGCTGAGCTTTGAGCGCCTCAAGCAGGCCATCGGAGTTTAACATGGACCCGTCCAATGAACATCTCGAGATTTTAAAAAATATTCCGCTCATCCCGCTCCGGGACCTGGTCGTCTTTCCGGCGACACTCGTCCCGTTTATCATCGGCCGGCCTTCGTCGATCCAGGCCTTGGAAAAATCGGCGGACATGGATAAGCTGGTTTTTCTTTCTGCCCAGATGGACGCCTCTCTCGACAATCCCAGCCCCAAGGATATCTATTCCCTGGGTGTGACGGCCAAAGTGATCCGGACGATTCCGATGGACGACAAAAACGTCAAAGTGATCGTCGAAGGAAAACGCAGAGCCCGCGTTCTCGAGTACGTCAGCTCGTATCCCTATTATCTGGTCCTGGCGAAAGAGATCCAGGTCTTTGAGGATACCGGCAAGGAAAGCCAGGAAGAGATGAAGCGGGTGTTGAATCTTTTTGAAGAATATCTGAAGATAAACCAAAACACGAATTTTCAATCCATCATCCCGGCCCTGCGCGACCACACGCCCGACCGGATTGCCGATATCATTTCGTCCCATCTTTATCTCCCTCTCGAAGAAAAACAGAACCTGCTCGAGACGATCAACAGCCTGGAAAGGATCCGCAGGCTTAATTTCATCCTGGAAAACGAAATCTACAAAGTCCAGTCCAGCCTTCGGAAAGAGGGGAAGTCGTTGAACCGGCGGCGAACCCCGTTCCGGGAAGGCCAGAATATTTTTTCTCCGGGAGCGGCGCCCGGCCAGCGGAAAGACGACCAAGCCAACGAGATCGAGGAGCTGAAGAAAAAGGTGGCCGCGGCCAAGATGCCCCCGGATGCCGACGACAAGGCGAACAAGGAAATCGAACGGCTGGAGTCTATGCCGCCCATGTCCGCCGAAGCCACGGTCTGCCGGAACTACTTGGACTGGCTGTTGTCCCTGCCCTGGGTCAAGAAATCACGGGAAAAACGAGATTTAAAAGAGGCCGAACGAATCCTTGATGAAGACCACTACGGACTGGAAAAGGTCAAGGAGAGGATTCTTGAGTATCTCTCGATCCGTCAGCTGGTAAAAAACCCTAAGGGTGTTATCCTGGGCTTCATCGGACCGCCCGGGGTAGGGAAGAGCTCTCTCGGACGCTCCATAGCCCGGGCGACGGGAAGGAAGTTCGTTCGCCTGTCCTTGGGAGGCGTCCGGGACGAAGCCGAGGTCAGAGGACACCGCCGAACATATATCGGCGCCTATCCCGGCCGGATCATCCAGATGATTAAGCGAGCCGGGACGAAAAACCCCGTTTTTCTCTTGGATGAAGTGGATAAGATGAGCATGGATTTTCGGGGCGACCCCGCCTCCGCCTTGATGGAGGTCCTCGATCCCGAGCAGAACAGCACCTTCCTCGACCATTATATCGACACCGACTTTGACCTGTCTCAAGTCATGTTCATCGTCACGGCCAATATGCTGGACCCCGTGCCCAAGCCTCTGCTCGACCGGATGGAAGTCATCCGTCTTCCCGGTTATACCGAAGATGAAAAGCTCCAGATCGCCAAGCAGTTCTTATGGCCGAAGCAGATGAAAGCACACGGACTGACGGTGAAAAACCTGGAGATGTCGGACACGGCTATCATGAAGCTCATCAACGAGTACACGCGGGAAGCGGGTGTCCGGAACCTAGAGCGCGAGATCACTTCCATCTGCCGGAAAATCGTCAAAAAAGTCGTTTCCAAAGGCAAGGACTTCAAGGAAAAAGTGACGGTCCGGAACCTGGAATCGTTCCTCGGCGTCCCAAAATTCCGACGCTCCGAAATTGACAAGGAGGACGAGGTCGGCGTGGCCATCGGCATGGCATGGACGGAATTCGGCGGGGAGCTGTTGAGGTTCGAAGCCACCAAAGTCCACGGCAAGGGCAACTTTACCCTGACCGGCCAATTGGGCGAGATCATGCAGGAGTCCGCCCAAGCCGCCTTCAGCTTCGTCCGGGCCAAAGTGTTCGAGCTCAATATCGCCCGCGATATCCATAAAAACTTCGACATCCATGTTCACGTCCCCGAAGGAGGCACCCCTAAAGAAGGGCCCTCGGCGGGGATCACCCTGGCCATCTCTATTTTATCGCTTCTGACGGAAATTCCCGTCAGCAAAAAAGTCGCCATGAGCGGCGAAATCACGCTCAAGGGCAAGGTGCTTCCCGTCGGCGGTGTTAAGGAGAAGCTCTTGGCCGCTCATCGGGAAGGCATCCGGGAAGTCATCCTTCCTTTGGACAATAGGCCGGACTTGAAAGACCTGCCTAAAAACATCACCCAAGACATGAAGATCCATCTGGTCGAAAACATGGAAGAGGTCCTGAAGATTGTTCTAACCAAAGAGCTCATCCAGCGACCCAAGAGGAAAAGAGTGAAACCATCTGTCTCCCCCGACCTGGCCAAAGGGGAAGGGGAGTCGGGGGCACCCAAAGAGCCGCCATTAACTCATTGATATTAATATATTTAAATGCCATTTGAAGCTATTTTTTGATCTTTAAGAACTTCGTTCAGAGAAAAAGTCCTGATGGGCGTTCCGCTCATAGGGGCTTGTCTCAACGAGGCAAGGCAGATACCGATTGACTAAGAGGTGAACCATGGCAGAAAAGGAAGAATACAGTCTCATTGACCTAGAAGGAAAGGAAGGCAAGGAACTGCTCAAGATCTCCACCCAAATGAGCGTGCCCGAGGAGGAGATCGACAAGTCGAGCAAGCATAACATGATCTTTAAGATTCTGGAAGCCCAGGCGAAAAAGAACGGCCTGTTGTTCTCGGAGGGCGTCCTCGAATGCCTGGACGACGGGTTTGGCTTTTTGCGGGCGCCGGAATTCAGCTATTTACCCAGCCAGGACGATATCTACGTCTCTCCCTCACAGATCCGGAAATTCCAGCTCCGAACCGGCGACACGATCTCAGGGATTGTCCGGCCGCCGAAAAACGGAGAAAAATATTTCGCTCTGATCAAGATCGAGGCCATCAATTTCGCCCATCCGGACGTCATCATCGAGGATCGGCGGAACATCCATTTCGAACAGCTGACCCCGCTTTATCCGCATGAGATGATCAAGCTTCAGGATGGAAACCCCAAAAACCTCAACGCCCGGATCATGGAACTCATGACGCCGATCGGCAAGGGTCAAAGGGGCCTGATCGTGTCTCCGCCGCGGGCGGGAAAGACGACGCTGCTCAAAACCATCGCCAAGTCCGTCGAGAAAAACCATCCCGAGATTTTCCTGATCGTTCTTCTCGTCGCCGAACGGCCGGAAGAAGTCACGGATTTTCAGAGAAGCGTCAGCGGCGAAGTCGTGGCCTCGACGTTCGATGAGCCGCCGGCCCGCAACGCCCAGGTTGCCAACATCGTCTTGGAAAAGGCCAAGCGCTTAGTGGAAATCAAGCGCGACGTTGTCATCCTTCTCGACAGCATCACCCGGCTGGCCCGTGCCCACAACGCCATCATCCCACCGTCGGGCAAAGTGTTATCGGGCGGTATCGATGCTAACGCTCTGAACAAGCCCAAGAAATTCTTCGGCTCGGCAAGAAAGATCGAGGAGGGAGGGAGCCTGACAATCATCGCCACGGCCCTGATCGATACGGGAAGCCGGATGGACGAAGTTATTTTCGAAGAATTCAAGGGCACCGGCAACTTGGAAATTAACCTCGACCGCCGGCTCGTCGACAAGCGGGTCTTCCCGGCCATGGATATCAACCGTTCGGCGACGCGAAAAGAGGAATTACTCATTGAAGAATCTGAATTGAACCGGATCTGGATTCTGCGCAAAGTCCTCAGCCAGCTTGGCGAGGTCGAGGCTATGGAGCTGCTCATCGATAAAATCGGAAAGACAAAGACCAATCAGGACTTTTTGAACGCTATGAGCAAAGGGTTATAAACCGGAACGATCCTCTCTCTAATATCATATCGAATCGCCCTTTTAAAAGATTTCCCAACAGGGCGATATTATTCGCTCTTTAAAATGCACTAGTCTTGCCGGTTTATTTCTCGAGCAGCCCAATTTTTGGTAGGTTCAATTGAAGAATCTTGCGAACAGCTATATTTTATTAATTATGAAGGAATTATGTGTATAATGAACATTGCGTCGCATAAGGATTATTATGTCAACTAATATAGAGGCACTCTATTTAAACAAGTTAATTTTTTGAACGATCCCTTTTTTATCTAGCTCGGCAGCTTGAGCTTAGCCAGAAGATCTTCCAGCGCCCTTATAATTTCCTGCCGGTTTACCGTCTCTTTCTTAAATTCGATCCGGATGCTGTAAGCCCGGCTCTCTTTAGGGCTGTAATGAAAAACGTAATGGCGTGGCTTCTTACCGGGTTCTTTCGAGCTTTCCCGGTCCTTGAAGAATTTTGTGAGGTCGCGGGTTTCTTCCCTTTTCAATCCACGCTCCCTAATCGCCTCAATCACTTGCTCCATTTCAGACTCGCCCTTGAGCTTCGAGATTTCGATGAGCAAGCTTCGATTTTTATCCAAACGGTGCGCTTGGCAGAGCTTTCTAACAGCGGGCGGAATCTTGCTGATATTGATGACCTCGGTGATCGTCGACCTGGCCTTTCCGATTTTTTCCGAGATTTGGGCATGGCTGTAGCCGTAGATATCCATCAGCGCCTTCAGCCCGTCGGCCTCCTCGAAAATGTCGAGGTCTTTTCTTTGGAGGTTTTCAACCAAAGATATTTCCAAAGCCTCGTTGTCCGAGACGTTCATTTCGATGCACGGGATTTCCTTGAGCCCGACATTCTTGGAGGCCATGAAACGGCGTTCCCCGGCGATAATCTCATACCGGTCGCCTCGCGGCCGGACCAGGATCGGTTCAAGCACGCCCTTCGCCTTAATCGAGCTCATCAGTTCCTGGATATTTCCGAGCTCACTCCGGGCTTGGTGAGGATTGGCCTCGATCCGTTCGAGCGAAATCATCCGGACAAGAGGAACCGCGGCTTTTTTCGATATAAAATCGACAAAATGCGTATCGTGCCGCATGGCCATCGATTCGGGCAGACCGGACCGTTTAGTTTTTTGCACGTTCTAAGATCTCCTCGGCGACTTTTCTATACTGAAGCGCCCCGATCGAATTCGCCGCGTAGGTAAAAATAGATTCTTTATAGGCCGGGCTTTCTTCGATTTTGACGCTTTTAGAAATATACGTTTTGAAAACTTTTTTTCCAAAAACTTTGATAATCCTCGCCACCACGTCCTTAGCGATATTCGTTCTTGTATCATGAAGCGTGATCAGGACGCCTAGAATTTCCAGGTTCGGGTTCGCGACACGCCTAATTTTTTCTATCGTCTCAAGAAGATCGTCCGTTCCTTCCAGGCATAAATAGGACGATTGGATTGGGATGAGCAAATGCGTCGAGGCCACCAGTGCATTAACGGTGATCAAGCCTAGCGTCGGCGGAGTATCGATGAGGATAAATTCGTACTTTCTCCGGATGGGCGCCAGAACGTCCTTGAGGCGAAAATGCCCGTCGATTTCCCCGAGAAGCGCGGGTTCGAGCTTGGCCATGGCGATTCGCGAAATGGCCACCTCGAGCCCCGGGATCGTAGATTTGACGATGATGTTCTGGATTTTTTCTTCGCGCCGCATCAAGACATCATACAGCGAATGCGGAGTACTTTCCGGCTCCTTGACGCACGATTTCGTGCTGTGCGCTTGAGGGTCGGTGTCGACGAGAAGGACACGGCAGCCGCTTAGGGCCAAAGCGGCCGCGACGTTGACGGCTGTGGTCGTCTTGCCGACGCCTCCTTTTTGATTCGTCACGGCGATAATCACAATCCGTCTCCGGGTCCGTTCCTTCAGTAACATATTCAAAATTGTTATATATTGCAAGGCTTATTTTCGGAATGATGTCGGCCGGCCGACAATGCACTTAACATATTGATAATAAAATAAATATGTGGCATTTTTTGGAACATGGCCATTCGAGGGCTAAAAATCTTGGTGAAAAGACGGAAAACAGCGGCCCCACGACATAGAGCCAAGGAAGAAAGAGGATCATTCGGACAGCAGGACTCAAAAGGAGGCGAATTTTTTTAACCGAAAAAGCGTGTTACGGGCATCGAATAAGAGCGGAACATTTTTAGTCCGACAACGGCAAGTGCCTTAGCTATCTACAAACGAGACGTTCGCTCGAGGTTAATAGTGCCTTCGGTTTTCAAAGAGAAATTCAAAACAAGGCCGACGTAAAAAAACTCAGGACACTTCCCCGGGAGCATTCGCATCGGATCCAATCGTTTCTCTTAATAAAGCCGCGGCATATCGCAAGCGAACAGCCGCGTTGGTTTACGCAGGACTAGCAACCAGAGATCAGCCAACAATGCTTATGATCATTGCAGTTTAAACATTCTTTCCCTATAATGAATAAAGCGATCTGATTGAAATGTTATAAATTATTTATTATCAATAATATAAAGGTATTTAGACCTATTTACGACTGAACCGTTAAAGCTTGATGCCGGAGCTAGAAAGGAAACTCGGACTTTGGGATTCAGTTTTCCTCGTCATCGGTTCCGTGCTCGGCTCAGGTATCTTCCTGACGACCGGGATCATCGCCAAGAATATTCCCTCTCCCCTTTTTATTTGGCTGGCCTGGCTAGTCGGAGGTCTTCTAGCCATGTGCGGAGCCCTGACTTACGGCGAGCTGGGTGCCCTTTGGCCTAAAGCGGGAGGGCCCTATGTCTATCTAAAAGAATCCTACGGCGGCTTGGCAGCCTTCCTCTATGGCTGGACTTTTTTCTGGGTGATCGGCGGCGGCGGGATCGCGGCGCTGGCCGTCGGGTTCGCCGAATACCTTGGGTCTTTTGTCCCCGGGCTCTCTCTTTCTCGAGCGCTTTTTGAAATTAAGATCGGGCCTTTCCTTGTTCATCCTTCGTCTGGACAATTCATCGCCGTGCTCACAATCGTCGTACTCTCCGGCATGAATTATTTTGGGATTCGGAGCGGCGCTCGCGTTCAGAACGGTTTTGCCATTATCCGGGTTGTCGCCCTCTTGGCTTTAGCCGGTTTCGGGCTGGCTATGGGCAGGAAAGCCGGTATTCATGCCCTTTCCCAGGCTTTTTTAGGCGGCTCGGAGGCAACTTGGGCCGGTTTCGGCCTGGCCTTGATTCCGATCGTCTGGACCTATGATGGCTGGTATTCTGTCAGCTGCACGGCCGAAGAAGTAAAGAACCCAGAAAAAAATATCCCATTGGGCTTGGCCTTGGGCGTACTAAGCGTGACGCTTCTTTATTTACTGACGAATATTGTTTATAGTATAGCCCTTCCCATGGAAAAAATGAAAGGGATCGTGCGAATCGGCGAAGCAGCCAGCTTCCAGCTCTTCGGGCCCCGAGGCGGCGCACTCCTCACGGCCTTGATCCTCCTCGCCATCTTCGGGTGCTTAAGCGCCACGGTCATCTATTGCCCTAGAATTCCTTTTGCCATGGCCAGGGATCGCTTGTTTTTCCGGAAGATGGCATTCGTCCATCCTCGCTACCATGTCCCGACCAAAGCGATCACCGCCCAGATGATCTGGGCCAGCCTTCTTTGTCTCTCGGGGACTTACCAGAGATTGTACGAATATGTCGTCTTTGCCTTGGCTCTCTTTTTCGCCGCGACTGGATTGTCGGTGATCATCCTGCGGCGCAAAGATCCCGGCCGGCCCAGGCCTTACAGGGTCTGGGGATATCCGGTTCTCCCCCTCCTCTTTGTCCTGGCCAATTTGATCCTTTTTATGAACATGATATTATCGCGGCCGCTCCAATCCGCGGCCGGCTTATCGTTTCTTCTGCTGGGTGTTCCGGCCTATCTCTATTGGAAAAAGACGAGCCTTTCGGAGCACGGTTCAGGTCAATAATGAATCCGACCCTCAAGATCTTTCCTCAAGGCGGATCGATCCAGGTCCAAAAAAATATTCTCCTCATCGATGCTCTTCAAGAAGCCGGTGTCAACCTCATTTCCTTTTGCCATAAACAAGGCCTCTGCGGGAAATGTTTTGTCGAGATCTTGCGAGGAAAGCAACCGAAGCCCGATATCCGGGAAAAAGAACTCCTAGCCCGGAAACGGCTTCCCGGGAATTTCCGCTTAGCCTGTCTCTATCGGATAACGAAGGACTTGGCGGTCCGGATACCCGAAGCGGCACGCCTCTCGCTCATGCCCGTTTTGAAACACGGGTACCGCCGGACCATTCTGCCGGACCCGGCCGTTCGTAAGATCGTTTTTGCTCCATCCCGGCCAGATCTCGCCTCTCCCCTTTCTCTCTCCGATCAAGTCCGGGCTTATTTTCCAGGGCTGGGAAAAAGGGCCTCGCCTGATCTTCTTAAGAATCTGGCTGTTCACCTGGACGATCCCTCCGGAAAAGCGACGGCCATTGTCTACGATGGAACAGAGATCTTGGATTTTGAGGCCGCCGACACGGCCGAGCAAAATTTCGGCCTGGCTATCGATATCGGAACGACGACATTGGCGGCCGAGTTGGTCAACCTGAATACGGGAAAAACGATCGACGATGCAACGGCCTTGAACGGCCAGGCCCGTTTTGGGGCCGACGTCATTTCCCGGATCACGACTGTTTTCCAAGACCCGCTCAAGTCCGAAGCCCTAAGGACGGCCGTTCTCGACTCGCTCAAGACGATGATCGAAGGGATGCTCGAGAAACACCGCATTCCGGCCCGGCATGTCTATGAGGCGGCCGTCGCCGGGAATACGGCCATGAACCATCTGTTTTTGGGCTCTCCGGTGAAGACGCTGGCGGTCTCCCCTTACCACGCCGTTTTTTCAGCCCTTCCTCCCCTGCCCGCCTCCGAGACGGGACTCCTGATGAACCAGCGCGGGAAGGTCTATGTGGCTCCCAACATCAAGAGCTTTGTCGGCGGCGACATCGCCGCGGGCCTGGCCGCTATTGACCTCGCCGAACAAAAAGGGGATTTTCTTTTTATCGACCTCGGCACCAACGGAGAGATCGTCCTCAAAAAAGGGAGACAATTCACGGCGACATCGACAGCCGCCGGCCCGGCCTTTGAAGGCATGAACATAAGCCACGGCATGCTCGCCGTCCCGGGTGCCGTGTATAAGGCGGAATATGCTGACGGGCTGAAGCTCATGACCATCGGGAATAGGCCGGCCCTCGGCATCTGCGGGACAGGGCTCATTGACCTCATCTCCCTATTTCTCGAAAGGGGCGTTATTTCTCCCCAGGGACACATTACGGGGCGCGAGAAAAAGATCGGCGTGAGGCCCAACCTTTTTCTGACCCAAAAGGACGTCCGCGAGGTCCAGTTGGCCGCGGCCGCGATCAAGACGGGCATCCGCCTCCTGCTCGGCCTCCATAAGCTGGCCGTGGCCGATCTCGATGGCATCTATGTGGCCGGCGCGTTCGGCAATTATCTCAATATCCCGAACAGCATGAGGCTCGGACTCCTGCCCCGCCTGGCTAGGAAAAAAATCATTTTTGTCGGAAATTCTTCTCTGGCCGGGGCCAAAGCCCTGCTCGTTTCGAGGCGGGAACGGATCCGCTGCGAGCGGCTGGCCCAGAAGATCCGGCATGTATCTCTGGCGACGGATGCCGCCTTCCAAAAAACGTTCATCGAGGCCCTGAAATTCGGGGCGTGGACATAGGTCCAACCGGACTTCGACCTGAAGGAGCAGACAGCATGAACGAGGATGACCTGTTAAAGGACATGACGCGAGCTATTGTCGAGGGCGACCGGGATGCGGCAGAAGCCCTGGCCAAGAAAGCCGTGGCCCTGAACCTGGACCTGCATGAAGTCGTCGAAAAAGGCTACATTCCCGGCATCCAGAAGGTCGGCGACCTTTGGGAACGAGGCGATTATTTTCTCCCGGAGTTGATCACGAGCGCGGAGTGCATGAAGGCCGCCATGGCTGTGCTTCGGCCCGCCTTGGAACGGGCGAGGCTGGCCGACATCTCGCAGGGCAGGATCGTCATCGGGACGATCGAGGGCGACATCCATGATATCGGAAAAAACCTCGTCGCTTCGATGCTCGCGGCCAACGGCTTTGAAGTGACAGACCTGGGCGCGGACGTGAAGCTTGAACGGTTTGTCCAGTCGGCCCAGGACGTCAAGGCCGATTTCATCTGCCTTTCCGCCCTGTTGACGACGACCATGCTCGGCCAGCGCCGGTTCATGGACCTCCTCAAGGAGCGCGGCCTGCGTCCTCAATTCAAAGTGCTAGTCGGCGGAGCGCCGGTGAATCAAAAATGGGCGGACTCGATCGGGGCCGACGGCTATGCCGAGAATGCTCTGGCCGCCGTGAAGCTGGTCAAATCGCTCGGCCGAAAGAGGTGAGATCATGATGCCGACCACCAGGCCTAAAGTCGAGCTCCTCGATCAAAGGTTCATCATCCAAATCCTGGAGGAAGCCTTTGTCATCCTGGAAAAACAGGGCGTCTTCGTAGAAAACGCCGAAGCCCGAACCCTTTTCAAAAAGGCCGGCATGGCGGTGGACGAGAGCCAACAACGGGTGACAATCACACGGAGGCTGGTCGAGGAATCGCTGGCCGCAACGCCCTCGTCGATCAAGCTCTATGACCGCTCCGGCGAAAAGGAGTTCCTCGTCGGCGGCGACGAGGTCCATTACAACCCGGGCTCGGCCGCCGTGAAGATCTTCGACCATCATGCCCGCCGGGAACGAAAGGCGGACACGTCCGATCTCGTCGCCTTTTACCGTCTGACGGAGTGCCTCGGCCATCTTCATTTTCAGAGCACCGGGCTTATCTCGGCGGACGTTCCGGAGATCATTGCCGACAGCTACCGCCTGTTCGTCGGTCTCCAATTCTGCACAAAACCCGTCGTGACCGGCACCTTTCGTGTTGAAGGGTTCCGGCCGATGTTCGAGATGCTGACCGTTGTCCGAGGCGGCAGCGAACAGCTTCGTCAAAAACCGCTGGCCATTTTCGACGCCTGCCCCTCCCCTCCCCTGAAATGGAGCAACCTGACCACCCAGAGTTTGATCGATTGCGCTCGAACGGGAATCCCCTCGGAGCTTATATCCATGGGGATGACGGGCGCGACATCCCCGGTGACCATCGCCGGTACACTCGTTCAACATGTCGTCGAGAACCTGAGCGGCCTGGTCATCTGTCAGCTCGCCCGAGCGGGAGCGCCCGTCATCTTCGGCGGCTCCCCCTCGAGCTTCGACATGCGCAAAGGCACGACCCCCATGGGTGCCATCGAAACCATGATGCTGGACATAGCTTATGCTCAAATCGGAAAGTACCTTCGTCTGCCGACGCATGCCTACATGGGGTTGAGCGATTCGAAAATCAACGATTCACAGGCCGGGCTGGAATCCGGGACCGGAGCTGTCCTCGCCGCCCTAGCCGGTGTCAACGTCGTTTCCGGGCCGGGCATGATGAATTTCGAGAGCTCGCAGAGTCTGGAAAAGCTCATCATCGACGACGAAATCTGCGGCATGGCCTATAGGCTCATCGAGGGTATTTCTCAGAGGGACGAGCCGCTGGCCCTGACTCTTTTTGAGAACATCGGGCCGGAGACCCAGTTCCTGACCTCGCCCCACACCCGAAAATGGTATCGCCTCGAGCATACATTCCCCAGGCTGGCCGACCGTGATACGTATGACGCCTGGGTGTCTTTAGGCGAAAAGACCATGGCCGACCGGGCTTTCGACGAAATCCAGAGGATATTGGCCCGGAACGCTCCGCGGCTCGTCGACAAACGATTACAGACGGAGCTCCGAAAAATCATGGCCGCAGACGCCAAGCAGAACGGCGCGGAGAAACTCCCGGAAATCCCGATGAATGATGAGCAGTGATCGGGTTATATTTGAGTATTCTTATAAATATAGTAAAATACTGGCCAGGACATGAAGAGGCGTGACTTCTTGCGAACGACGGGGACAAGCGCCCTGGCGGCGCTGTGGCCCTCTCGGATTCGGATTCCAGGGCGTTTTCTCCAACAGGACCCCCTCCTCCAGCGCCTGGACGCCGTCTCCGATAATGTTTATCCCTATGACTCTGAATTTTTCGAGGCGGCTGAGCGCATCGTCTTCCTCAGCCCGAGCGAGTCCAGCCTTAACGTCATTCCCAGAGCCGGAAAAAGCTTGGACCTCCGGGTGGTCAAAGCCAAGGACGGCCTTTCGATCGACGGCGGCATTTCGGCGAGCCTCACGGGCGTGGACGACAGCATCGATATTCCGTTAGTCGGTCCTCTCTGGCAACCCCAGCTGACCTACCGCCTCGAATACCGGGAGAGCGGAAAGGGCAGCTGGAAGTCGACGGCCGAACGACGCATCAAAACGCCGTTCTCTTTCTCCCAATCAAAAAAACTGGAAGTTGTCCTCATCAGCGACGAACACACCTTCGACGATGCAGACATGGGTCTGAGGATTGTCTCCAATCCCCTTCTTAGAGAGGCCCGGCTGGATGGCGACTATGTGAACATGTATTTATACGAGCTTCAAACCGACCCGAATTTCCTGCCCGACCCGAATGCCGATTCGGGCAAAATGATGAACGGATTCTGTTTGGCGTCGACGATCCACCAGATCCTGAGAAATGAAAACCCGGATTTTATCCTGATCCTGGGTGATGCCACCGGCATCGGGGCTGCCTACAAATGGAAGGGCCTGGGGCTGAAAGCCCCTGATTCAGGACTGACGGAACAGGATTATGACGACTATTCTAAGCTTTTCTGGCTGCGGATGCGGAAAATGTATTCGGCTCTTTCCCCATCCGTCCCCATCTATCTTGTCCAGGGCAACCATGACGGAGAATCCAGTTATGACCCGGTCAGGTCGTATGCCCGAAGCTACAGGAAGAAATATTTCAGGCAGCCCGGCATCCGCCAGGGGGGCTCCGAGGATGAAAATTATTTTCCCATGATCTGGGGCGGGGAGTTCTTAGGCGGAGGCGCTCCGCTCTTCATGGTCCTCGATAATGAAGGCTATAATCGGGATTGGCTGTTGCCGACCAAGCCGGAAGATTGGACCCTGGGAGATCAGCAAAAGAGCTGGCTCAAGACCGTCCTGACGTATGAAACAGACTGGAAGTTCGCGTTCTTCCACCACGTCCTGGGCGGTTGGCCGCGCGGGACGAGCGAAGATCTCACCCACTATGCATATGGCCGGGGGCCTTTGTTCACATCTGAAGATTACCAGGATTACTGCGAAAACCCGAATCAGGTAGAGCAGGTGGAGCTGACGAAGATCATGATGGACAACAGGCTCAACGCCGTTTTCTCCGGCCATGACCATATCTTTCATACCAGAAGAATCTCGGACAGCCAAGGACGAAAGATGTACGCGATCTGTTCGGGCTCGCCAAAACACAGGGGCGAGCTGGACTGGTATAAAGGCACATTGTGGGGCAAGCATTATGGAACGTACGGACACTATTGGACGGAGTCATCGGCGGCCTCTCCGACGACGACATTCTGGGGCCCTTCCGGTTATACAAAGATCACCCTGACCTCCGGCCAAATCAAGGTCGAGTATAAACGCGGAGCGTTCAACCATCCCTACACGAATATTCCTCCGTCTGTGGACGCAGGAGGTATTCTCCATTCGATCATCCTCTAAAATTGTGCCGAAGAACGCTCTGCTGTGTCTATTCTTGACCAGGTCGATGACGACGGGCTGGCCAAGATAAAAAGCCAAATGATTCTGGGGCCTCTCGAAATAAACCCGTCTTGCCTCAGCCTGAACATCGGGATCAAATACAGATTCGTTCGCTAGGGACGTTTGCGGTTGAGGACAGTCCCGGTCGGGGGCGGCTTTTTTCTGGAATTTTTCCCCGGTTTTCCCTATGATATGTTTTCATGTTTCAAAATCGTGACAAGCTTTTATTTTATTTCCTGCTGGCCGTTTTCCTAGCCGTCCTCTTCTCCCGAATCACCTTCACCGGCTTTGACAAGTTTAGGGAAAACATCACCAAATCTGACGTTCGGCCCGTCCAAAACCTCGTCTCTCTCCGCTTCGATGAAAATTCTAAAGATGCCAAAGGGGTGTTGCTCTTAAGCTTAAGAATTAAAAATACGGACCAACGGGCGAAAAGTCTCGAAATTTTTCTCAACGCCGTCAAAATCGCGGACCTCGGCCTTCCGAGCCAGGATGTCCAAGACTATTTCCTGGAGGTTGGCAAAGAGAATCTCTCCCGGCCGGAAAACAGCCTGGAAATAAAAGGCAGCGACGACGCCTGGGAACTCAAAAGCCTGGAAATAAAAAACATCTACGGCTATTCGAGCGGAATGGTCCGCCTGATCGTTATTCCCAAAGCCACAGACGCTTATCTTCGTCCGGCCCCGTCTTCCCTGGGGCTGTCCTTTTTTTTGATTCTTCTCCTGGGAATAGCGCAAGCTCTGGCTGTAAAAAATCTTCCTGCCAAAAAACCGGTAAGAAATTTAGACCAGATTCTCCGTCTGATCCTGATCTCTCTTTTTGTCATTTCAGCCGTGCTTCCTTTTATTTCCAAATACCGGATTTTATTCGCCTTCAGAAATCTTTGGGTTTTCATCCCCTTCCTCTATTTTTCGCTGACGCTATCCGGCCTAAAAATCCTTGTCTCTTTTTTGTTGAAAGGATTCCGATCCCTAAAGAAATTTCTCAGCAACCAGGATACCCAAAGCGTCGGCTGGAAAAGACATCTCCCAGCTCTGGCCATCTCGTGCCTGATTTTTGTTTTTTTCCTGTTGCTTCTGGCGGGCATGCTCAAATTTTTCCAGGGGGATTACAGCCGGTTTATGTGCTTCAGCGACAAATTCGTTTCCAATTATAACCCCGTCTTTTGGAATAAATCGCCTCAATTGCTTTTTGAGAACTCGGATTTTGAAAAAGGAACTCTGGAAAACTGGACAGCTTCCGGAAATGCCTTTCTTTTCCAGCCCACCAGGGACGACAATGTCGTCGCCAGGGGCCGTCGCCTGCCGGTCAACCATCAAGGAAAGTACTGGATAGGGACTTTCGAAAAATATCAAGGACAGGACGGGGAAATCCCGGGAACGATCCAGGGAGATAGGCCCTCTGGTACTCTGATCTCCCGCCCGTTTGTGATTCAGAAAGACAAAATCGGCTTTCTCATCGGAGGGGGAGAAGCCTTCTCCGACATCAATTTATCCGAGCAGGCGGTCGCTCTGGAAATCAACGGTGAAACCGTTTTGAAAGAAACGGGAAAAAATATTGAAATGATGGACATGCACGTCTGGGACGCCAAGCCCTGGGTCGGGGAAATGGCCCGCATCGTCATCGAGGACGCCGCATCCCGAAACCTTTTTTATCGGCACATCAACGCCGACTGGTTTCACTATTACCGGGATGACGGAATCAAAGAAAAGCTTTTCAGAGGGATATCAGATTATGACGGCCAATTCTACTATTTCATGGCCTACGATCCTTTTCTGAACCGCTTCAAAGACAATCCTCGCAAATACCGGCTGATGCTGGATTCGCCCCCCTACCGGTACGGCCGGATCGGCTTTTCTCTGCTGACCAAGATTTTCTCTCTGGACCAGCCGCAACTCTACCCCCGCACGATGATGCTCCTGATCCTGTTTTCACACTTCTTCGGCGCCTTTTTTCTTGTCAAGATTATCCATTTTTTTCAACAGAGCATTTTTTGGGCTTTTCTTTATATCCTCATCCCGGGCTTCCTGTCCTCCCTGCACTACGCCCTTCCCGAATCCATCGCCACAGCCTTTCTTCTGGCGGGCTTTTACTTTTTTTTAAAAGAAAAGCCCTGGGTCTCCGCCTCGTTATTGGCCTGCTCATTTCTCATCCGGGAAACGGGAGCGATCCTGGCGCTGGCCATCATCCTCTTCGAACTCTTCAAAAAGAAAAATTTCAAAAATACCATGATCTTGGGCCTTTCTTTTATCCCAGTCCTGGCCTGGCGGTGTTTCCTGACGATGAGGCTTTTTCCCGAGTACGGCTGGGAAACCTTCTTTTACAGCCCTAACGATTTTTCATTTCCGTTTTCCGGGTTTGTCGAATTGTACAAAAAGATACTGGGGAACGAATACATAAAAAACCTTATTCCGTCGGCGGCGTTCTATCCCGTCATCTTAACCGGGATCTTCCTTTTTTCCCTGTACTTCCTCTGGACAAGGAGAGATTCTCTCGGCCTGGCTTTCTTTCTCTTCTCTTTGATCGCGGTCCTCCTCAACTATGAAAAAATCTGGGTTCACATCGACAACGGCGTCAGGGGCACCTACGAAGCTTTTTTGTTCCTCATCATTGCTTTTGCCACCTACAGAGGGCGCCGTAAACCCGTCGTCAAATATCTTATCTTGGGCCTTTTTCTGTTGATTTTCGTCTACGACTTCTTCCTGGCGCCGCTTCATCTTTTCTTCAGGGAAGGATTTGTTATTTTCTAGCCAATTGAGTGTCGGCTTCGGCCCTCCCCGCCGTGCTTGAGCTCATCGCCCGGCTTGACGGGATGGCTAAAACGAATGGATAAACAGGAGCAGAGCCCGGCCCATCCGGCAGGATGGCCAGCGATCTGAACGACAATAAATCGACGAATTCAACCAAATTAGCGGCCTGGTTTTTGAGGAAGTCGGCCTTGAAGTAAAAATGTTTCACCTCGCCCGAAAGCGAATTAAAGCTCGTCTCTGCCAGGGAGATGCCGTTGACCAAGATTTTGGTGGTCTTGTTCTCAGGAGAAAGGGCTTCTATTCTCAGGACGTAGTTCGCCCCGGGCTCAAGCCGGCCCAATGGGATTCTGATCCAGCACCGGCCGGCGCCGGCGTTCCTGCCGTTTTCTCCGGCGATCGGCCAATTGGGGAAATATTCGTCAGATGAGTCAAACCCAATCGCCAAGGGAATCGAGAGAGGGATCAATTCGCCAAACTCAACAATTGTCCCTTCGACAGGAAAGACATATTCTCGCACCTGGGGTCGATAGGCTTCCGGAGAGTAGAGCGCGATCCGCCGCACATTTCCGGCCGCGGGCGAGACGAGCTTTTTCCCGAACATGAACGACCATTCTTCTGGAACGCGGACATCATAACTTTGTCGGATCAGCTTGAGGGCAAGCCGCGTCGCGGTTCCCCATTGTCCGTAATGGGGGCCTCCCTTTCTCCAGAAGAGTTCATAGGTGTACCCTTTTTCCGGATGAAGAGCCTTGATGATATCGTCATATTTGGGGTCCGGTGACCTCGCCTGGAGTTTGTAGAAATGATGACTCACCGGCCCCATGGCGCCCAGAACGACGATGAGCAGCGCCGCCTGCCATGGAGAGCTGATCCTGACCCGTGTCAGGAGGGCCGCCAAGAAGGTAAAAACCATCAGGCCGGTGAAGGCCACTTCATATTTGAAAATATAGGGCATTAATCGGCCCGTCACCGTCATGGCGCCTAGAATCGAAAAAGTCATGCCGGCAAAGTTGAACAGAACCAAGATGTTCATAAAACCGCCTTTCTTTTTGACCAAGGACAAGCTGCCGACGGTTAAAACCAAGACCACAAGGAAAGGATTGATCGGAACGACGCTCTGGACCGGGGCGGCATAGAAATCAAAGATATAGCGGCAGGCTTCTAAAAATGGATGCTGAAGGCCGCTTTGATTTTTATAAAATTCATAGATTTTCGTCAAGTTGCCTTTATCGGCGCTAAATTGCTCATAAAGAGGGGGAAGAAAGGAGACCATAAGAAAGACCAGGCAGGCGGCGAGGATTTTCCATGAAGATCCGGAAAAATCCCGATCAAGAGGGGTGGGCCGGGCCCCGGGAACCGGATGTTCAGGCTCCTCGTGGTTCACGGATGATCCTTTTTTCAAGCGGGCTGTCTCTTTCTTTGAGGATTTTAGGGACTTCCTCCGGTTCCAGGCGAATAGGACCAAGCCTATGATGGTGAACGGCCCGACAATCGCCAGGCCGGACAGGTTGTTGTGAACGATGAAGACGCTGCTCACGACGGCCCAAAAGAGGAACCGCAGATCGCCGGATGAAAATTTCGCCATGGCTAGAGTAAAGAGGATGGTCGGAAAAATGAGCAGGGCGGGCGGCCACATTCTCATAAAGATGTTCGGCTGATGAGGATAAAGGCATAAAAGCATAACAATGAAAAACATAGGAATCAGGAACTTTTTTTTGAGAGAAATATAGAGAATGTGCAGCGATAAAAAAAGAAAAAAGATGTTGAGAAGGAATTGAGCCGCCAGATGCCGCCCGAAGGGTGATGGGATAAAGAAGAGAGGCCCTTCCATAAAGGCGTAGTAATAGAAGGATATCGGGCCGGGATGATTGAATTCGAACCGACTGTAGGGGCCGAGATATTCTTCAAAATTTTTGGCCCGGATGATTTGCAGGGCGCCCGAAGATAAATCGCCGTCTTCAAGCCCTGGATTAAGGAAGGTCTTGAAATTGAGGCCGGCGTAGACCAAAAAAAACAGGGCCGGGATGAGAACAACACTCGTGAAATAATTCCCGATTTTTTTATGCGCTATCACGGCAACGTTCATACATTAACGGCAAAGAAAATGTCAAGAGGGATGAACCCCCATGGCTTTCCTGAACCCGCGGGACCTGGAGCTGGACGTTGCCCCGGGCTGTAAGGTCGCTCGATTCATCCGCATCACCGGTACCGGTGGGGACCCGACCTACGACTGGTCGATCCACGAAATCGAAGTTTCTGAATAGCCGGTTTAGTTCGCGGCGGTTCTTTGGAGGATCTCCGAAACTTTGATATTCTTGTTCTTGAGGCTCGTCCCCAGGGCCTTTTCCAACCCCGCCAACGACAGGTTGTAGTCAATGATGGCTTTGAGTTCGGCGCTCCGGGCATTCGCCAGGTCGCGCTGTTGAAAGAGGACCATGTAGTTTGTCGTTAAGCCGACCTTGAGTTTTTTCTCTTCGGCTTGGAGCTTTCTCTCAGCGAGTTCGCGGGCGACTTTGTAAGCCTGAACCCTTTTGTAGTCCGTCTCCACGTCCCGGACGGCATTCTTGATTTCCAGGAACACCTGCTGTTCCTGATTCTTGATCCGGAGGAGGGCCTGGTCTAAGCTGAGTTTGATCTGGGCGAAGTGGGCCCGAGTCAGGAAATTGTTGACCGGAATGCTCAGGGTGAGACCCACCGCCCAGTTCTTGTACTTGAGCCGGAGGGCGTCTCGCAGAGAGTCCGATGGCCCGCCGGGGACCGTGCCGACGACGACGCCGGTGAGAGGGTTGTTGTCCTGATAAATAATCTGCGTTCCCGAAATCCCCGGGCTCCAGTAGGACGCCGAGAGGCTGAGGTCCGGGAGCAACTGGTTCCTGGCATAATCGTAATAGACTTCCTTGTTCTTGAGGTCGATCTTGGAGATCTGGAGGTCCGCCCTATTTTCCATGGCTACGGCCAGGCATTCGTCCAAGCTCAGCGCCTTTTTTTCGTAGGCCGGCCGGTCCGAAGGGACGATTCCGGCGATCTTAGGTCTGTCCTCCTGGACAGAAGCGTTGAGGATGTTCAGAAGAAGGTCCTGGCTGGATGCCACCTGGGCTTCGGCCGCCAGAATGTCCGCTTCCCGTGTCGCCACTTCCGCTTCTGCGTTGAGGATCTCGATCGGAGCGATCGTTCCAACTTCGGCTTCTCGCCGATTCTTTATGAGGAGGTCCCTCGCCAGCTCCAGAGACTGCTGCCGCACCCGGAGGTCCTCGATGCTATAGACGAGGTTCCAGTAGGCCTGCTCGACTTTATAGATCGTCTCCTGGAGGACGGAACGGAATTGGACCTCTGAAATATCCCTGTTGTTGCGGGAGATGACGATGTCGCGGCGGTTGAGCTCCAGCCCGAAATTCCTGAGCAGCGGCTGGCTGAAGCTGAAGGTCAAGGTGCTGCCGAAGCGGGGATTGATCGTCTGGAAACTGCGGTTGCTATCGCTTTTATAAGAGGACAGGGTGGCATAGAACCTGCCGCCCGTGGGAACGAATTGGTAGACCTGCCCGTAGTAACTCTTATCCTGGGAGGAAATTTTCTGAGCCGCTTCGATCCAGGAGAACGAGGCCGAGCTAGTGTTCTGGGAGCTGAAGCCGAAGGCCAGGCTGGGGATGTATTTCTCCTTCGTGAAGGCCAGCGAAAGCTCAGCCAGCTCCGGGTTGATGATCTCGATCGCTACGCCCAGATTGTTCTTCAGGGCGGTTAAGATGCAGGCTTCGAGGGACATCGTGACATCCTGTCCTCGGCCCGGCGGTCCCGCGCTCAAGATAGAAATAAGCAGAATAAGGGCGGCGCATACTTTTTTCATGGGGATTCTCCCTTCCTTATTTTACTTTGAGGAGAAGCTCTTCCTTGTTGGCGAAGCCGTCATAAGAAGAGATGATGACCTGGTCGCCTGGTTTGAGTCCTCTGAGGACTTCAATGACCTGCGCATCCTGGCGGCCGAGCCTAACCCGCGTTTTGGTCGCAAGGTTTTTGTCCATGTCGATCTTATAAACCCATTCTCCCGCCGTGGATTTCAAGAAATCGCCCTTGGCCAGGAGGACGGCCTTGGAAATCTGGCCCAGCTCCAAACGGACGTGAAGCGTCTGTCCGCGCTTGATGCCTTTGGGCCGGTCGCCGCGGAATTCGAGCTCAACTTCGAATTTCCCATCTTTGACTTCGGGGTAGATCTTTTTGATGATCAAGTTGAAGGTTTGGCCGACAAAATCGAACACGCCGGCCTTATTGACTTCGACGCTGCCCAGATGTTCCTCTTGGATAAAAGCCGTAGCCTTGAAACCGCTCAGGACGTCAATCTGGCCGAGCCGCTGGCCCGGCGACTTGGACTCGCCGATTTCGGCGTTGAGCGAGGTGATCTGTCCGGTCATCGGCGCTTTGACGGTCAGGTTTTCCTGGCGTTGCTTGACGACATCCAGGTTCGCCTGCATCCGTTCGAGCGATTGTTCCAGAGCATCGACTTGGCCGCGGCGAAAGGCGAGTTCGGTCTTTTGGCTCTGGGTCATCAAATCTTTGCGCTTGAGCAGATACTCATACTGGTCTTTGGCCGTCTCAAAATCGTGCTTCGGAATCAGGCTGTCCTTGTCGAGTTCTTTATAGCGTTCGTAGAGCCTCTTCTGCTGCTGGATCTGGTTTTCGAGCTCGGACAGCTGCTGGTCCAATTGAAGCTTGAACTGCTCCATGGACAGGCGGGTGTTGCGGAGGTTGTTGCTCTGCTGAAAGAGCTCGGCCTCGCGCCACATGATATCCATCAGGAGGTTGGTATTGGCGAGCTGAAGGATGGGGTTTCCTTCGTTGACGACCGAGCCGACCTCGACGAAAATCTTCTCCACCCGTCCCCCTTCGACGGCATCCAGGTAGACCGTCGTCATGGGCTGGACCGTGGCCTCAATTGGCAGATATTCGTGGAAGGGGGCCAGCTTGACTTGGGAAATCGTGATATCCCGCAGGGAAACTTCCAGTTTGGGATCGCCCCGGCGACGGGCTTGGAAAAGATACATAGCCAGCAGGATGATCAGAGTAGTGCTCAGAGAAATCTCGATGACTTTGAGCATGCTCCATCTTTTTTTGGCGGGCTTGTGTTCTTCGACGGCCATGATGACTCCCTGTCTTAGCCCCCTATTTTAATAGCGATGACCTTAGAATTTCAACGAGAATTTAAAAATTATGGGGGAGCATCAGGGCGTCTTGACATCGTCCAGCTCATAAACGTCTCTATAGCGGGGCACCGTCACAAGCCATCCGTTTTGTTCTTCGATCAGCTTGGCCAGGCTCAGCGCGGCCTCCTCTTCCCCGTGGGTGATGAAGAGACGTCGAGGAGGCTGTTTGAAGGCTTTCAACCAACGCAACAGGTCAGCCTGGTCGGCGTGGCCGGAAAATCCCTCGATCTGGCTGATTTGGGCCCGGACTTTAAAAGGCTTACCATAGATCCTGACCTCCGGCCTGCCTTCCAGAATCTGCCGGCCTAGGGTTTCTCTGGCTTGGTATCCGACGAACAGGATCGTGGATTCGGGACGCTCGATATTGTATGTCAAATGATGCTTAATCCGGCCTCCCGTACACATCCCGGAACCGGCCATGATGATACAGGACCCCTTGATCCGGTTGATCGCTTTGGATTCCTCCTGGCTTTGGAGTAGTTTCAGGCCGGGAAACTCGAACGGCTGACGCCCGGACTTGATCAGCGCCCGGGTCTGTTCATCAAGGTCTTGAACATGACGCGAAAAAACCTTGGTGACTTCCACGGCCATCGGGCTGTCGAGAAAAACGAGAAGAGGAGGAATCCTGTCTTCGCGAACGAGCCGACCCAGATAGAAGAGGAATTCCTGGGCTCTTTCCACGGCAAATATCGGGACGACGATGTTCCCTCCCCTGGCCACGGTCGAATTAACCACCCGGGCCAACGAATCTTCGATTTTTGCCGGAGCTTCATGATTTCTGTTGCCGTAGGTCGATTCCATGATCACATAATCGGCCCGGTCGAAAACGGAGGGATCTTTGACCAAGGGCTTGTTCCATTGCCCGAGATCTCCGGAAAAGATGAGCTTCATCCGGTTCCCATGATTTTGAATATCGAGCTCCAGGGATGAGGAGCCAAGGATATGGCCGGCGTCATGATAGCGGACGGTAAGGTTCGGATCCAGCCGGGCCGGCTTATCATAGTCCACCTCCTCAAAGAGGGAGAAACATTGTTCGGCTTCTTGAGCCGTGTACAGAGGGATTTCGGGATGGGGACCTTTGCGCCCCTCCTTCTCATGACGCTTCTTTTTCAGGGCCGCATCTTCTTCTTGGAGATGGGCCGAGTCCAGCAAGACGATTTCCGCAAGGTCCGCGGATGCGCCGGTCGCCAGGATCGGCTGGGAAAATCCCTGTTTGACGAAGCGCGGAATCAGACCCGAATGGTCTAGGTGGGCATGCGTCAGCAGTAGGAAATCGATCTGGCCGGGGGAAGCCGGAAACGGCTCCCAATTGCGCTCCAGGTAAGGCCGCTCCTGGAACAGCCCGCAGTCAACGAGCAGCCTCAGCCCTCCGGCTTCCAGAAAATAGCGGGAACCCGTGACTTGCCGGTTGGCTCCTAAAAATTGGATCCTCACGGCACCCTTCTTACAGCCGGCAGGAAAGCGGCCGGTCCTTAAGGTAATCTTCCCAATTCCGCAGCCGGGGAAAATACATGAATTCAAGGAACAGGGAGACGATGAGAAGCATGTAGAAATCCCGAGAAAATCCTCCCAGCAGAAAAAGAGCGAGACCCATGAGAGCCGGTCCCTCGCCCAGGGCCATCGAGACGAGGGCGGCCAGGCTGAGTCTTCGAACGACGGCTTCCGGATCATCCTGTCTGGATTTTCGCAAAATCAGGGAATTCACGATGCGGCTGAAGATCACGATGACGATCGCCGCCGCGTAAAATGCATAGCGAAGGACCAAGGGGTTTTCGATCCGGGCCAAGCCCAGAAACGGCTTGAGCCAAGCCCGTCCAACCTCGACCACGGCAACGTATAGAAATAGGCTGACGATGATCGCCCCACCGACAAGACTCGCCGTCCTGTACGCTTTTCTCAATCTTGATAGATCCTCCATCCCCTCTCCTCCTTTGATTTTTATTTTTTCGGTTTCAACTCGACTTTTTTGAGGACTCTCTTTTCCAGAAAATCCCGGATTTTATCGACGGTCGCTGGGGGCCAGTGTTTGATCCGGGCGTTGATCATTTGGCTGTTGATCGAAGAGACTTCGATGAACCGGTTTTCCCGAACCAGGATGTCCCTCAACCCCTCCCATTTCTCGGCATTTTCTTTTCGGGACGGCGCCGCCAGCTCCTCCTTGATCGTCACGATAAGCTGGTGGTCGGGTCCGTCGATGACGCGGACATTTTCACGCTCGGCAAAGCTCAGGGCGGCCGCCTCGATTTTCGCCTGTGCTTGTTCGACGGCCTGGATCTTTTCCTGCAAGGCCTGTTTTTCGAGCTCGAGCTCGGCGTATCTCGAGACTAAGACAACTCCAGGGTTCTTTCGATAGTCATCGACCTCCAGCTTTTCCATCTGTTTGGGGTGCTTCCACTCCGGGCAAATCTCCTGGTAGCCGCACCAATCGCAGAGAGCACTTTTATGAGGAGGGAATTCCCGACACGCCTCGATCTCACGGATCCTGGCCACGATTTTCTTCTGAAGATCCGCGAGCTCGGATGGGCTGCGCGATGAACGGATTTCCTTGTTGAACAAAAGAAAGTGCCAGATCAGCCGAGCCTGCCGGGCGTCCGGCCATCGGCTTTCAAGCGCCAGCTGATAGATCGCGAGCTGCCAGTCGCTGTCGGCCTCCTCCTGGGTCATGAGGTTGGAGGAAGTTTTATAGTCATGAATCTCAAAGACGTTCTCCTTGTCATTCCAGTCCAGCCGGTCGAGGACGCCCCGGAAGGAATATTCGGCTTCGCCGTCTCGGACCGTAAAGGCGATGGGTTCTTCGGTCTTGACGACTTTGGCCTGGTCGAACGGATCGTAGGCTTCGTAATAATCGCTCAAGCAGCGTTCGCCTTTTCGGAAAAAATCCTCGGCCCCAACCTCGCTCTTGACGATCTTGATCCCGGCATGAAAGTTTTTCTGCCAGCCTTCGTCATAGGCGCCCAACAGCCAATCCTTGGGCTTGATGACCCCGTTCTTGACAAAATCGTAAAAGCTCTTTAGGGCTTCATGGACGCGGCTCCCCAGGAAGGCTTCGATCGTTTCCATCTCGGTGCGCAGGCCGTCGATGTAATTGTACTTATACTGGAGCCGACAGGATTCGAAACTCCCGATCCGTGAAAATGAAAACGTGACGGCCATGGAACGCTCTCCTTATTCAATCCACATATAAAAGAAAGCCTTTGAGATAATCGCTCTCCGGATGGAAGATGTTGATGGGATGGTCATAAGCCTGGTGGTGCTTTTGCAAGATCCGGACGTCGCGGGAAGCCTCCCAGGCGGCCTGGAAGAGGACCTGTTGAAAGAGCCCTTCGTCGACGAAGAACGAACAGGAAAAAGTCATCACCAGGCTTCCGGCCGGGACCTTTTGAAAGACGATCCTGTGGATGTCCTTATAGCCGCGGCAAGCCCGGACGACTTCGTTCTTCTTTTTGGCAAAAGCCGGCGGATCGAGGATGACGAAATCGTAGCGGAGGTCATTCTGCCGTAGAAAATCGAAGACGTCCGTCGCAAAAAAATGATTGCCGTCGCGCTCGAAACCGTTCAGCCGGCAATTCTCCCGGGCCTGCTCGAGAGCATGTCCTGAGGTGTCCACGCTGTCCACAGACAGGGCTCCCCCCCTCAAGGCAAAAACAGAAAATGCTCCCGTGTAGGAAAAACAATTCAAGACCGTCCTTCCCCGGGCCCAGGATTCGGCGAGTCGGCGGTTCTCCCTCTGGTCAAGATAAAAGCCGGTTTTTTGCGAGCGGACGAGGTCGACGATAAAGCGCAGCCCGTTTTCCAGGATTTCCACGCTCTCCACGGTCTCCCCGGATAAGAGTCCTTGGCAATCCCCGAGACCCTCCTCCCGGCGTGAGGGCAGGTTGGATTTTTCGTAGATAGAGCGGGGGGCCAGCCGCCTCATCAGCCCGTCCACGACGAAGGTTTTCAATCGTTCCATCCCCAGCGTCGAGACCTGGAGGACAAGCACCTCGTTGTATTGATCGACGACGAGCCCGGGTATGGAGTCCCCCTCCCCGTTGACCAGGCGATAGGCATTCGTCTCAGCGCCAAAAAAGGGCCGGCGCCGGGCGATAGCTCGATCGATATTCTGGTCGACGCTGACGAGCGGCGGCGTTTCATCAAAGCTCACCATACGGCCGATGATCGAACAGCGTTTGTTGAAATAGGCCGTGCCCAGGAGCTCTCCCTCCGCACTCCGGACAGGCAGGAGGCTGCCATCCTCAAATTCCGGGAGATATTTCACCGCGCCCGAAAAAATCCAAGGGTGGCGATTTTTAACAGCCTTGTCCTTTCCCTTTTCGAGAATGACGCTCTGGCTCGGTCCTGATTCCGATTTTTTCCTGGACATGGTCAAAGGCAGTTTTCGTTATTTTCTGATTCCTGGCTGAGGATTTTGACCAGAGGAAGGTCGGGCTCAGTGAATGAAAATTTGCCCAGCTCCGCGGGAGAAACCCAGCGGAGTTCCTCGTGATCGCTCAGGGCAAGACGGCCCGAGACGATGCTGACCCGATAAGCCACGAGCTCGATGGACAAAGCCGAAGACGCAAAAGGGTAAGAGCCGATCAATCTTTCCACTCTCGTTTCAACCCCCAATTCTTCCCGGAGCTCCCGCTCGAGGCACTGGATTGGACTCTCTCCAGGTTCGAGCTTTCCGCCAGGGAATTCCCATCGCCGGGCGAAACGGTCGCCGGCCCGCCGTTTGGCAATCAAAATTTTTCCGTCTTTTTCGATCACGGCCGCCGTCACGATCTGCATACCTATACTAATATTCCTTTGCGTCCGATTTATCAAGGCAGAGGAGATGCGGATCGCGTTATTCCGGGAGGACAGGACTTATGCTAAAATAGCGCCCATGAAAATCGTTATCCTGTCTTCAGAAGCAACGCCGTTCGCTAAGACCGGGGGGCTGGCCGATGTAGCGGGTGCCCTTCCGAAATTCCTTTCCAAGCTGGGACTCCAGGTCAGACTGGTTATGCCCTTGTATCGAGAGGTCCGAAAAAAGAACCTTCCGCTCGTCAGGATCCTCGACGAGCAGCCTTCCGACTGGGGAAACCGGAGAGAAACATTCTCCGTTTGGCAGGGCTCCGGAGATTCATCGTTCGCCTTTTTTATCGAAAAAGATGATTGGTATGACCGCGACTTCCTCTATGGAACGCCCGCCGGGGATTACCCGGACAACGGAAAACGATTCTCTTTCTATTCCACGGCGGCGCTTGAAACGTTGCGGGCGCTTGATTTCGCGCCGGATATCATTCACGCCCACGACTGGCAATCGGCGATGGCCCTGGCCGTCCTGAAATTTCCCCGTCAGGAAACGTCGTTTTTCAAGAATAGCCGGAGTTTATTCACGATCCATAACCTGGCCTATCAGGGACTTTTTGAAAAAAGCATCCTCGCCGAAATCGGCCTCCCCGACAGCCTTTTCACGCTGGACGGGGTGGAGTTTTTCGATAAAGTGAATTTTCTCAAAGCGGGCATTCTCTACGCGACGGCCGTCAACACGGTCAGCCCAAAATACAGCCGCGAAATCCAAACTCCCGAGTTCGGCCATGGCCTGGACGGTCTATTGCGCAAAAGAAAAGATGTCCTTTTCGGGATCCTCAACGGAGTCGATTACTCCGCCTGGGATCCCGGCCAAGACCCTTTCCTCAAAGCCCGATACAACCCTTCTGCCCTCGATGGAAAAGCGGATTGCAAAAACGACTTGCTCGAAACCTTCGGGCTCCCCCGCTCAAGAAGAGATGCTCCCATCATCGGGATGGTTTCCCGGTTGGCCGGCCAAAAAGGCTTGGATATACTCGTCGAAGCCCTGGTAGGCCTTTTCAGGCTGGGCGCAACGCTTGTTATTCTGGGCACGGGAGAGGAAAAAATCCAGGCTGCTCTGATCTCGGCCAGAGACCGCTATCCCTCTTTTTTCGGCTTAAACATCGCTTTCGACGACCGCATCGCCCATAAAATCATGGCCGGATGCGATATGCTCCTCATCCCCTCCCGGTATGAACCCTGCGGCCTGACCCAAATGTACAGCCTCAAATACGGGACCATTCCCATTGTCCGCGCCACCGGAGGCCTGGACGACAGCATCCGAGAATTTCAGGTAAGCCGCGGAGTCGGGAATGGTTTCAAATTCGAGGATTATTCGGCCCGGGCTCTGCTCGACGCCGTCCGAAGGGCAATCAAGGTTTATGACGACAAGCCTTCATGGGACAGGCTGATCCAAAATGCCATGGCCGAGGATTTCTCCTGGGACCGCTCGGCCCGAGAGTATATCGCCCTTTATCAAAAAATCGCCGGTCATTAACCAGGCTTGGTCAGAAGCCGAACTTCAGCCCGACCGTCGTGGCCATCCCTGTCAGGCTAAGCTTGGCTTGCCTGACGTTAGAGAAATTCGATCCAGCCGGTTCATTCGTGTCAAAAACGACCCGGGTGTATGTCTTGTCGTTATATATCAGGTCATAGGTCCAGGCATACCCCGCGTTCCCGCTGTCTTCATACGACCAGAGCTCGCCCCCGGCCTTGTCCGACCAGTCGCCTTTGAACTCTTGAATCGAGGCATAGCGGCCCCAAACGGTCCAAACGAAGGCCACTTTTGATGTGATTTTCATTTCCAGCCCGAGGCCGGCCTGAAAACCGACGGTTCCTTTTATGGACTTGAAGGTGTACTCAAAGTTCCCTTGGTATCCCATGATCTCCATGTCCATTCGATGGTCCCAGTCGAGCGTCGCTAGATAAAAACCGGCCCCGGCAGTCAGATCGAGGCTGAAGTTGGGGCTCAGAGCAACGAGATAATGAAGATTCGCTGTCAGCGGAATGACGCGGAATTCCGGCCTGAGAATCTCCTTGACGCCGACCAGGTCGATGCTGTAATTGACAACGCTTTCCTTGGCATGCCGAAAATATCCGGCGCCCAGGCCGATCCCGAACTTGGGCCCGAAATAATAGATGAGCTCAGCCTCGAAATCTATGCCCAAATAGGGCGCCCGAAATTCACCGGACAGGCTGTAATCCGCCCCGAGATATTCCGTCTCACCCTGAATGCCTTTAGCCAGGTCGCCGCCGCTGGCGTAGCTCAACCCGCCGGAGAGCTTCAGCTTCAACGACTGCGAGGTGCCAAAAGAGACGGCGGCTGCCCAGATCATAAAAAAAACGATGATTTTTTTTCTACGCAAATTCCTTCCCTCCGATCCTTCCCTCTTAGAGCGTCTTTGATGGTTTCGATGACTCCCTAGAACTTGATTCTAAGGCCGAGCGTTATCCCGAATCCGGTCAGGTCGACCGTCCCCTTTCTGGAATTGGCAATCCCCTCCCCTTCCGGCTTCTCGGAGTAGAAATCGTATTGGGCATAAGTGCTGCCGTCGAATTTCTCTTCATAGAACCAGAAATAATAATCGCTCGCGCTCTCCTCCCACGTATAGTCTCCGCTCTCTTTATATGTATATCGACCTTTGAAGCCCGAGACGGAGGCCCATCGCCCAAAGACATCACAGACGATCGCCAGCCGCGGAGCCACGACGAATTCAAGTCCAACCCCGGCTTGGACGCCGAGGCCTCCCTTCGTCGATGAAAAGGTCGTGTCCTCCGTCCAATGCTCACTGATCTGGTCAAAAAAACTATCGTGGAGAACGTCTTGGCCGCTAAAATCCAGCCTCGTCAGGTAATAGCCGATCCCGGCGTGGAAATCGAAGCTGAGTTTCGACCCGGCCGGCAGGAAATAATGAAGATTCAATGTGATCGGGACGGCGCTGATCTTGGGCTTTATAGAATATTGGGAGCCCATGGTGAAGACGCCGGGAATGTCGAATTCAGAGGACGAAGGACCGCTTTCCCTCGAAGCCCAAAAATACCCGACTCCCATGCCGAGCCCGATGTTCGGGGTAAAACAGTGGATAAACTCCACCTCAAAGTTCATGCCCCAGTGCAACGGCTCGAGTCCGCCCGCGGCAGCATCGAGGTCTCTCCGCAAATCGCTGACTCCTTTGATGGTCTTGTTTAGATCTCCTCCCGAGGCAAAGCCGAGGCCGCCGGATAATTTGATCACGGACTCCTGAGAAAATCCCGCCGAGGTCAGGAGCCACAGTGTCGCCGCCCAGATCATCGACCTTCTCATCGAGCCTCCTCAAAGCATGATCGTAATAATTTTCATCCAAAAAATCAACAAACGAGCGCCATGATTTCATTCTCTTAGATAGCTGGCCGCCAGCTCCGGGGGGACGGGGTTGATGTAAAAGCCGGTCCCCCATTCGAACCCGGCCAGCCGCGTCAGGACCGGAATGATCTCCAGGTGCCAGTGAAAGAGGCTCTCGACGTTGGGCCAGGTCTTTCGAGCCAGCCCCGGATGCGGCCCTTGATGGAGGATGACGTTGAACGGCGGGTCGGAGAGAATATTTTTGAACTTGGTCAGCACGGCCTGCAGATTTTCGGCTAGGGAGAGGAGTTCGGCGTCGCTCGCCTTCGAAAAAAACGGCGAATGCCGGAGGGGATGGACCCGCATTTCAAAAGGAAAGCGGGACGCGAAAGGGGCCGTCACGGCGAAGTGGGAGTTGACGCGGATCAGGCGCTCCTTGGCCTCGATTTCCTCCTTGAGCGTTTGGCAGAAAAGGCATTCCTTGCTCTTCCGGAAAAACCGGTCCGAGCTCCAGATCTCCTCTTTCACCCGCTTGGGGATGATGGGCGTGGCCACGATCTGGGAGTGGGGATGGCTGAGCGAGGCACCGGCTTCCGTGCCTTTATTCTTAAAGACCTGGATATATTGGTATTGGGATTCCGTCTCGATACTCCGGATGCGCTGCTGGTAAGTCCAGAGCACATCCCGGAGGCGGGCTTGCGGCAGGTCGCTCCATTCTTGGTCGTGCTCCGGCGTTTCGATAATGACTTCATGCACCCCGACGCCCTCCATGGACTCAAAAAGGCCTTGGCTCGTCCTCTGGGGCAGCTGGCCGCGGGTTAAGGCAGGGAACTTGTTCGGAACGACTCGTACCCACCAGCCGGGTTCATCCGGCCCCGACCCCTTTTTTCTGAGCGAGAACACCTCGGGCGGGGTTTTTGTCTCATTCCCCTGGCAGAAAGGGCAAAATCCGGCAGGATTGTCTTTCTTCTCAGGTTGAGCCGGTCGGAAGTCATCCGGCCTTTTGCTCCGTTCGGAAGCGATGATAACCCAGCGGCCGCTGATCTGATCCTTGCGCAGTTGAGAGATCATCGGCTCATCAGTTCCTTGATCTTAGCTTTGAGCTCATCAAGGGACGATGACTTGACGACATAGGCGTCAGCCGCCCACGTCATGAAGTCTTCTCGATAGCTTTGATAGGCCGTGTTGATGATGATGGGGACGTCCTTCCGCAGACCCATGATCTCCGTGATGAGCTCGACCCCGTCCCGGCCGGGCATCCGGATGTCCGTGATGATCAGGTCGAAATGCTCCTGGCTCAGCTTCGCTAGGGCTTGTTCGGCGTCATAGACGGTCGTCACGTCATAACCTTCCCGGCTGAGCTCCTCCTTATAAAGAAGTCAGAGGGCTTTTTCGTCCTCGACGATGAGCAGCTTTTTCATCCGTTCTCCCTCCTTTCATCACGGGTTTTAAAAAAGAGCCGAAACAGCGTCCCTTTCCCCGGTTCGCTTTCCACTTCGATTCGGCCGCCGCAGGCATCCATGACCCGCTTAACGTAGAACAGCCCGACCCCCAAGCTCTTTTCCTTCGTCGAAAGGAACGGCTCAAAGATTTTTTCCCTGATGGATTCCGGAACGCCTTGTCCTGTATCCTGGACGGTCAAGACAACCCCGCTCTTTCCTCCCCGGCCTGCTCGGATAGAAACACAGCCTCCCTTGGGCGTCGCTTCCAGCGCGTTGTCGACAAGATTGCGCAGGGCTTCACCGACATAGGTGGGATCTCCCAGGATTTCCGGAAGTCCGGCCTCCATCTCAACCTCGATCTGGATTCCTTCCCGTTTCAGCTGGAGGTTCGTGCTCTGCAGGACGGCCTGGACGACGGGCGGGAGCTCAAATGAGATCGGCTTCCGCATATCCAACTTCAAGAAGGGAGAGAGCTTGAACAACACCTCTTCGAGTCGCTTGATCTCTTTCCTGATAATATCCAGGTTCCGCCGGGTTCGCGCTTCGTCGTTCGTCGAATTGAGAAGCTGGTCGGTAAAGCCGCCGATGGCGGCCAGGGGATTCCGCAGTTGGTGCATAACGAACATGGCCATCTCTCCCAGGGCGGCCAGCCGTTCCATCTCGACCACTTTTTTATGAAGGGCCGTCGTATACATATAATTGCCGGCCATTAGGCCGCACAGGCTGGCCAGCTTGACGTCCTTGTGTTCTATGGGTCGCCGGGTGATCGCGTTGTCCAGGATGACTTCGCCCAGAATTTCGTCCCCCGAGAGAAGCGGAACGCAGAGGAATTCATCGACATTGAGGATGTTTAAGAATGATTTATCGACGAGCGGCTCGGCCCATGCTCCCTTCACCCAAGCGACTTCCCGTTTGGCAGCGGGAAGGGCGGGAATGGCCAAGGGCTCTCGATCTAAGGGATAGGCGAGAGCTTTGATTCTCTTGGTCAAAGAGTCCGCCTCCCGTCTGAGCAGGGCCCGGTTGTGCTCGATGATCTCGATGTAGCCGATGCCCGGCGTGGAAAGCACTTCCCAAATCGAATTCGCCTCTTCGGCGGACTTGGGCCCAAGCCAGAGTTCTCCCCTGAGGATTTCCCCCGAGGTCCGGAAGAGCATGGCCCGGTTGAACCCGACGCCGGAACCCGAGGTCAGGGCGGTCAGAATGACCAGGAGGTTATCCTCGATGGAGAACGGCTGGAAAAAGCTCTGGGAGATGATGGACAGAAGCATCAGCTCCTTGGGCTCGTCCTTCTCGAAATCCGATGCGGAAAACTGAACCTCTTGGATCACTCCAGCCTCCAGTTTTTCGGCACGATGCGGATCCCTTCGCCGTAGAACTTGAAATAGCGGCCATCGTGTTGTTCATCATAGCCGATGACAAAGTCATCGGGAATAACGGAATTTTTGTCAACGATCACCTTTTTTAGCTTGACGTTTTTCCCGATCCGGACCCCTTCAAAAACGATCGAATCCAGGACCTCAGCCTGTCTGCCGACGTGGACGTTGGGAGAGAGGATGGAATTCCGGATGCTGGCCCCGGAGATGCGGCAGCCCGGGCCGATGATGGAATTGCCGAACGAGCTCTTATCGATGAAGGCAGGCGGATATTGTCCTTGGTAAGTCCGGATCGGCCAGCTAGCGTCGCTGAGATCGAACGGCGGTGCCCCAGAGAGAAAGGCCATGTTGGATTTCCAGTAGGCATCAATCGTCCCGATGTCTTCCCAATAGCCCT
>Ga0153915_10000496_pt1 | contig 36361 bp, 32 predicted proteins | sample Opewatmetagenome_2_FD_107003 | JGI IMG/M metagenome (GOLD analysis project Ga0153915, IMG submission 107003) | Freshwater wetland microbial communities from Ohio, USA - Open water 3 Core 3 Depth 3 metaG | ecosystem: Environmental > Aquatic > Freshwater > Wetlands | place: USA: Ohio, Lake Erie... | reverse complement strand
GTTTTAACACCTTGAGGCATTAATTGCTTGAGCTAAAAAATATCCACAAGTCATTTATGCTTGACCACAAAGTCATCAATGTGCTTAACGGCATAAATCTTGTCATCAATCACGGTGAAAGCATAGCCGTAATAGGCGCATCAGGGGCGGGGAAATCGACCCTCCTGGATATCATGGGGACACTGGAACCTCCGACAGAAGGCACTGTCCTCTTTGAAGGGACTGACGTGGCAGGCATGGATGAACCCAGGCTGTGCCGTTTAAGAAACCGTGATATCGGTTTCGTTTTTCAGTTTCATCACCTGCTTCCGGAATTCAATGCGATGGAAAACATCATGATGCCGGCATTGATATCCGGGTCAGACAAAAAGACAGCCCGGGAAAACGCGATAGGGATCCTTAAGGATGTCGGCCTTGAGAATAGGCTGGATCACAGGGTTGGGGAGCTTTCCGGAGGGGAACAGCAACGTGTAGCCATTGCCAGGGCCTTGATCATGAAACCGAAGCTTCTGCTCGCTGACGAACCTACAGGCAATCTTGACAGGATTACAGGAGAAGAGATAATCGATATGCTTATTCGCATTAAAGAAGAGCAGGGTTTGGGCCTGGTCATTGTCACTCACAATCAGAAGCTGACAGAAAAAATGTCAAAAGTAATGGAGATAGTCGATGGACATATTTAATAAGAATCATCTCGGGTTGCGTATAGCCGATCGCTTAAATATCCTGAAGCTCATTTGTGTCACCCTGCTTAGCCTGTCAACAGCCTTAACGGCATCGGCGCAGGATGAAGGAAAGGTGGCGGTGCTGCCTTTTGTGATTAACGCACAGAAAACGCCTGATAATCTGGCAACAAGCCTGCAGGAAATATTTGCCTCAAGCATTTCAGGAAAAGGATATCAGATCATTGCCGCCAATTCCGTTAATAAACATCCCCTGGCCTTTCAGGGTTCATTGGGAGACAGCGATATAATCTCCATAGGCAAGGATCTTGGCGCTGATTGGGTCGTTTCAGGCACTCTTACAAAGTCAGATGAGAAGATCAATCTGGACATAAAGGTTGCCGCGACAGTATCCGATAAGAAGCCTTTCTCCATCTCCATGGTGGAAGATAACCTGGATCATCTTTCCGATGCGGCAGAGAAGATCGCAGAGGGCATAGATTATCATATCTCAGGCATTGCCTTTGTCAGCAGCATTCAGGTTAAAGGAAACAAACGCATTGAAAGCGATGCCATCCTCGCGATTATCGACACGCATAAGGGCTCCAGATTCGACCATGCAGCGCTTGATCAGGATCTGCGCGCTGTCTATAAGATGGGATATTTCAATGATGTGCAGATCGAAACAGAAGATGACGTCAATGGAAAGGTCATTACGATTAATGTTGTCGAAAAACCTTACATTACAAAAATAGCATTCGAGGGCAATAAGGAATATAAGGAAGAGAAACTTACCGGGGAGATAGGAATTAAAAAATTTGCCGTGCTCAATCTCAGCGATGTGAAACAAAGCATTAACAGGCTTAAGGAGTTTTACAAAAAAAACGGATATTACAACGCGACTATCACGGAAAAGATTGGAGATCTCCCAAATAGCGAGGCAGTGCTCACCTATGTGATCGATGAGGGGAAAAAGGTCTATATCACCAAGATAGAATTTCTCGGAAATAAGGTGTTTACAAACGATGACCTCATAGATCTAATGAAGACAAATAAAAAAGGTTTTTTTTACTGGCTGACAAGTTCCGGGGTATTTGAACAAAATAAGCTGGACTATGATATACAGACTATAACGAACTTCTATGTTAATCAGGGGTATATGGAGGCAAGACTAGGAGAGCCGGAAATCACCTATGAAGAGAAAGAGGGCCTGACTATAAAGATTACCATTACAGAGGGCAATAGATACAAAGTAGGCGATGTGCGGATTACGGGAGATGTCATTAAACCTGAAAAGGAACTCCTTGAAAATATAAATATTAATAAGCAGGAATATATCAGCAGAGAAGTCATTTTTAATGATATTAAGCTCTTGAAAAATATCTATGCCAATGAAGGATACGCCTTTACCGATATAACGCCACATTATCCGACAAATTATGAGACCTACAAGGAGACCCAAAAGATTGATATCTCTTTCAGTGCAGACAAAAAGAAAAAGGTTCGTATCGAAAGAATTGACATCAAAGGAAATACCTACACAAGGGACAAGGTAATACGTCGTGAATTGAAGCTGGTCGAGGGTGATTATTTCAGCGGCAAAAAAATGGAAAAAAGCACAGAGAATCTTAATCGCCTGACTTATCTGGAAAGTCCCGAGATAAAAAACACGGAAGGGAGCAGCGATGATCTCATGGCTTTGGACGTGGAGGTTGCGGAGAAAGAGTCAGGGGCCTTCAGCGTTGGCGCAGGATACAGCTCTACTGACAAGCTTTTTGCAATGTTTTCCATCTCAAAGGATAACCTGTTCGGAAGAGGCCAGAGTGTGGAACTCTCGGCATCCGCCAGCAGCAGCACAAAAGAGTATAATGTGAAATTCACCGAGCCGTGGCTCTTTGACAAACCCGTTTCCGGGACTGTCAATATCTACAAATCAACAACCGACTACACTGAATACACTGAATATTCAAAGGACAGCAAGGGAGGCGCCCTTGGTGTCGGATTTCTTTTAGGCATTGATGACTATACAAGGGCATCAATAAGCTATTCCTATGATAACTCCTATATAACCAGCATTTATTCAAGCTATTCCCCGGTCATTCAGGACATGATCGGGAACAATGTTACAAGCAGCGTTACCGCCGGCATCGGGAGAGATTCCAGAGACAAATTGTTTACAACGAGCAAAGGATCTTTAAATAGCTTTAGTATGCAATATGCCGGCGGCGTCATGGGCGGGACTTTATCCTTTAATAAATTTACCGCCGTTTCAGCCTGGTATTTCCCGCTTTGGTGGAACAATGTCCTGCTGGTAAGGGGAAGCGCCGGGTTTGTTGAAAAACGCAGCGGAGGAAAATTGCCCATATATGAAAAATTCATGCTCGGCGGCATGGGCTCGGTAAGGGGATATGAAAGCCTGTCAATCAGCCCCAAGGATACCGCTACAGGTTATTCAATAGGCGGTGAAAAGATGTGGCTCGGCAGTCTCGAATACAGAGTCCCTATTCTCCAAAAAGAAGGCGTAACAGGGCTTGTCTTTTTTGATGCCGGAAACGCCTTCAGGAAAGATGAGAGTTGGGAATTAAGGTCTAAAAGGTCTGTCGGTTTCGGCATAAGATGGTTGACCCCCATGCTGGGCGCGCTCGATTTGGAATACGCAATCAAACTTGATAAAGAGCCGGGGGATTCATCAGGTGACTTTGAATTCAACATGGGAGGAACTTTTTAACAGGAAAAAAGAAAGGGGAGAGAAAATGAAAAAATTACCCGTATTACTCGCATTAACATTGTGTTTTTTATTTCAGAACAGCGCTATGGCGGCAGGGACCACGAAGGTCGCTATCCTGGATATGCAGAGGTGCCTGAAGGAATCCAATGAGGGCAAAAGGATCTCTGCGTCCCTGACTAAGGAACTCGATGCAATGCAACAACGCTATACTAAGGCGCAAAAAGAATTGACAGACCTGCAAAAGGAGATAGATAAGCAGAGCCTCATGTTGAGTTCAGAGGCCAAAGAGAGCAAACAGAATGAATATGATAAAAAGAACCGGGCGCTTACCTACCTCAACCAGGATCTGACCGAAGAGGCGCAAACGGCCAACACAAATGCTCAGCAAAAGATCTTAAAAGAGTTGAACGTAATAATTCAAAGCGTGGCGAAACAGCAGACCTTTGATCTTGTACTTGAGAAATCGTCATCAGGCATCCTTTTTTCATCGGACGCCGTTGATATCACCGATCAGATAATCAAGGAATTTAATAAAGCCAATCCATAGGGAGTGTCGATTTGGAAAAAGACCTGAGAGAGCTTGCCGGTATTATTAATGGGAAAATCATCGGTGATGATCATGTCCTGATCACAGGGATCAATTCCCTTGATAAGGCATCTCGGGGAGAAATATCATTCTTTTTTGACAACCGTTACAGAGATTATATCAAAGAGACAAAGGCATCGGCACTGATAGTGTCAGGGCCGGTTGATACCTATAAGGGCTCACAGCTCGTCGTTTCTAATCCGAAACTGGCTTATGCCAGGTTAGCAGGCATTTTCGCGCCTCCTGTTTCCAGGTTTGACGGCATAAGCAAAAGTGCCGTTATAGAAGAAACAAGTGTGATCGGTATGAATGCTTCTATTTATCCCATGGTATACGTGGGAAAAGAAGCCGTCATAGGCGATAATGTGACACTTTATCCGGGGACATTTATAGGCGACAAGGTCAGGGTCGGAGACCGAACGGTAATATATGCGAATGTTTCCATCATGCGTGATTGCATTGTGGGAAAGGACGTGATCATTCACGCAGGTTGCGTGATAGGGAGCGATGGTTTCGGGTATGTGAGGGACGGATCGGAAAATGTCAAGATCCCTCAACTGGGCATTGTTCAGCTTGACGATAATGTAGAGATCGGCGCCAACACGACTATTGACCGGGCGGCCCACGGCAAGACCTGGATTCAGAGGGGCGTAAAGACGGACAACCTAGTGCAGATCGCCCATAATGTAATCGTTGGAGAAGATACTATACTAGTCGCCCAGGCAGGGATATCGGGCAGCGTCCATATAGGGAGAGAGGTCGTCATCGGCGGTCAGGCAGGGATCAAAGACCATATTGAGATAGGCGACAAGGCCATGATAGGTTCAGGCGCCGGGGTTCATAAATCCATTTCGAAAGGAGAGATGGTATTAGGCGACCCAAGCATGCCCTACAGGCTTTGGCTGAAGACAAGGAGTCTGATAGCCAGATTGCCGCAGATCAATGAACGTCTCAGAAATCTTGAGAAAAAGCTCATGGCATCTGAAAAAGACGTCATTTAAACGGACTTTATGTAAATTTATTCCGGCGCAAGGTGCATGGCTCAAGACATAAGGAAAAAATATGCTTATATCCTTAAGCCTTGCGCCATGTGCCTTGAGCCATTTATTCAGGTAAATAATAATGAAATTACCGCTTAGTCATCAAGATATTATTAAATTGCTTCCTCATCGCTATCCTTTTTTGCTTGTGGACAGGATAACGGAACTGGAACCTGGAAAGAGGATAGTAGGGATTAAAAACGTAACCATAAACGAACAATTTTTTCAGGGACATTTTCCAGGGAATCCCGTTATGCCGGGTGTTTTAATCGTTGAGGCCATGGCCCAGGTCGGAGGCGTCCTCTCCCGGATATCGGCGCATGATGACGCCTCAAACATTTCTGAAGCGCCTGCCGTTTATTTCATGAGCATAGACAAGGTAAAATTTCGCAGGCCTGTTGTGCCGGGCGATCAGTTGAAATTTGAAATAACGCCTCTGCGCACAGGCAACAGGATATGGAAGATGGAGGGCAAGGCATTTGTTGACGGCAACCTTGTCGCTGAAGCTGAATTTATGGCTCAAATAGGCGAGTCAAAGGTGTAATAAAAATGGAAATCCATCCTTCCGCCATTGTAAGTCCCCATGCCGAATTGTCACGAGGAGTGAAGATCGGCCCATATAGTATTATCGGCGACCATGTTCAAATAGGCAAAGATACGAATATCGGGCCCCATGTTGTTATAGAAGGACAAACCGTTATCGGAGAGCGAAACAACATATATCCCTTTGTATCCATCGGGTCGCCGCCCCAGGATATAGGTTACATGGGTGAAGACACCAGGGTCCAGATCGGCAATGACAATATTTTCAGGGAATATTGCACCATAAACAGGGCGACCACCAAGCAGAATTGGGCTACTATCATAGGCAATAACAATTATCTGATGATTTCCACACATATCGGTCACGACTGTGTCCTGGGCAATCATATAATCATGGCAAACGCGGCAACCTTGGGCGGACATACCATTGTAGGCGATCATGCGTCACTGGGCGGGCTTGCCGCGTCACATCAATTTGTCAGGATCGGCGCCTATGCCTTTATAGGCGGATTGACAGGGATTGCTCAGGATATCCCCCCCTTTATGATATCAGCGGGCCCAAGGGCTAAGCTTTATGGGCCCAATCAGATCGGACTGAGACGTAATGGATTCTCAAGTGAGGTTATTCAGGGATTAAAAAAGGCTTACAGGATTATATGGAGGGAGACAGCGATATTCAGTGAGGGAATCGCCAGGGTCAAGAAAGAGATGGAGTCCTTCCCTGAGTTGGAAATGCTCCTTGATTTTCTTAATGATTCAAAAAGAGGCATCGTGCGATAAATGACGCCCAACCCCTGAAATAAATGGGATAGAAATGGCAGGAGACAGAGAGAGCATAGGCATAATTGCCGGGGGAGGCAAATTCCCTTTAATGGCGGCGGATTCGGCCAGGAAGCAGGGGTTTCATGTAGTGGCTGTTGCCCACCAGGGAGACACCGATCCGGCCTTGGCCGATGTAACGGATAAAATAACTTGGGTCAAGCTCGGGCAACTTGGAAAGATAATCAGGGTCTTTAAGGAAGAGGGCGTACGAAAGGCCCTGATGGCGGGATCTATTTCCAAAAGCCGTATGTTCGGAAGAGCAATGCCTGATCTCAAGGGAATTGCCCTTATATCAAGGCTGGCCATACTTCATGATGACGGCATACTGAGGGCGGTAGCATCGGAGTTTGCAAAGGAAGGAATAGAGATCGTAAGCTCTACGCATTATCTGCCGGAACTGATTGCCCCGAAGGGATGCCTTACAAAGAAAAGGCCGGACAAAGCGCAGGAGGAGGACATTCGACTGGGCTGGAAGGTCGCCAAGGAATTGGGCAGGCTTGATGTCGGTCAATGCGTAGTCATAAGAAATCGGACAGTCCTGGCGCTGGAGGCCATCGACGGCACTAACGAGACTATCGCGCGCGGCGGAAATATCGCCGGCAAAAAAGCCGTTGTAATCAAGGTGAGCAAACCGGATCAGGATCTGCGGTTTGATGTCCCTTCAGTAGGTCTTGAGACGGTTGAAGTCATGTCCCGTGTCAGGGCATCAGTATTGGCTGTCGAGGCAGGAAAGACACTTTTATTTGACAGGCAGGAGATGATCGAATATGCGGATAAGGCCGGCATATCGATTGTATGTTATTAAGGAGAAGAAGTAATTGAAACAGGATAAGATCAGAATTTGTGTGATCGGCGTAGGCCATCTTGGAGAGTATCATGTCCAGAAATACAAGGCGCATCATGCGGTGGAGCTTGTCGGGATCGTGGATACCAATCATGATCGTGCAAAGGAGATAGGGGATCGTTATGATATCAAGGTCTACAGGACACATGAAAAACTTCTTAAGATGGTAGATGCCGTAAGTCTTGCCGTCCCCACCGAATCCCATTTTAAAGTTGCCAAGGACATCCTTTCAGAGGGGAAACATCTTCTGATCGAAAAGCCCATAACATACCAACTCGGGCCTGCCGATACGCTGATAAAAATGGCCGAGGATAAGGGACTGATACTCCAGGTAGGGCTGGTGGAACGTTTTAATCCGGCTGTTGTAAAAATGGAATCATTATTGACCAAACCCCTTTTTATTGAATCGCACAGGATGAATAACTTTACAATAAGGGGGACGGATGTAGATGTTGTGCTCGACCTGATGATACATGATCTTGATATCATCCTCCATATGGCCCGCTCGGATGTCAAGGATGTTCATGCAGTGGGCATGTCTGTAATAACAGGCAAGACCGACGTAGCAAATGCCAGGATTGTTTTTGAAAACGGGATAGTAGCCAATCTTACGGCAAGCAGGGTCTCCGACAGGGTGACAAGAAAGATAAGGGTCTTCCAGCCTGACGCCTATCTCCTTGCGGATTGCCGTAAAAGGGAATTCGTCATAACCAGAATGGCCGATGGGGTAAAGGACCTGTCCAAACCTCTGCATCTTCAGTCTGTTAAGGATGTCTTTCCAAACAGCGACCCTCTGGCGGATCAAATCAATTATTTTGTCAACTCTGTAATCAACGGGGCCAAACCGGACATGACTGAAAGAGATGAGCGAAAGGCCCTGAAGACGGCATTGCGGATAATTGACCTGATAAAAAAGGGCTGTGGGGAATTTCATCCACAAACGTAGGTTTAAAAATTAAAGAGATAGATGTTGAGTTAGGCGTTCTTACGATTTACAAGGGTTTTATATAAATTTAAACCGGCGCAAGGCGCATGGCACAAGGCATAAGGAAGAAAATCGAATCGGTAGTATTACCCTTGTGCCCTGCGCCATGAGCCTTGCGCCATTTTTTATTCCGATATGTCTGATATAAACGAAAAACATATCCTGATTGTCGCGGGTGAGGCATCCGGAGACCTCCATGGCGCCGCTTTGGTCCGCGAGATGAAAAAATTGGATCAGGGGATCATCATCAGCGGTATCGGCGGCAAAAAAATGGAGGAGGCTGGAGTCGATGTTATTGCGCCTTCTTCAGATCTCGCCGTTGTGGGCCTGACCGAGGTATTATCAAAACTGCCCAAAATATTCAGAGCGCGTGGACTAATGCGTTCCCTGTTAAGATACAGCCGCCCTGACCTGCTTATACTCATCGATTTCCCTGACTTTAACATCAGTCTGGCGCGCACTGCCAAGCGTTATGACGTCCCTGTATTATATTACATAAGTCCGCAGTTATGGGCCTGGCGAAGGGGTCGCGTAAAAAAGATAGCCGAGCGCGTGGATAAGATGGCCGTTATCCTGCCCTTTGAGAAGGATTTTTATTTGAACACCGGGATGGATATAGACGTGGAATACGTGGGCCATCCCATTATGGACGCGATGCCTGAAGACCTTGACAAGGAGATACTATCAAGGGATCTGGGTATCGGCAAGGGAAGACCTGTTTTAGGACTCCTGCCCGGAAGCAGGACAGAGGAGATAAAAACCCTTTTACCCTCTATGATCGGGGCCGCTGAAATATTATCCTCACGATATCATGACCTGCAATGCGTCCTTCCGCTCGCAACGACAATCCCCTTTGAATTTATTCAATCCTTTATTAACAGGACATCGCTCAAGATCATTGTCTCTCAGAAGGATATTTACAGCGTTTTGAGCGTCTGTGATCTGGCGCTTGTGGCCTCCGGCACCGCTACCCTGGAGACAGCCCTTATGGGCGTGCCGATGGTTGTTGCTTATCGCGTGTCGCCTCTATCCTATAAAATCGGGAAAATGGTTATAAAGGTCCCTTATGTGAGCCTTGTAAACCTTATAGCGGGAGAGGAAATCGTTCCGGAGGTCTTGCAGGATGATGTCACGCCCCAAGGACTGGCTGACAGGGCATCAATGATCCTTGATAATGAAGCCCACAGAAAAGAAATGATCATGAGACTCGGTAAGGTCCGGGAGACCCTGGGGGGCAAGGGCGCATCAGAGAGGACGGCGCGAATCGCTATAGAAATGATGAAATTAAGAAATAATGTTACAGCATACTTGTCTCTGTTTGACCTATCGTGAGAGCAAGGCTTTCTTTCCATTGTTGGAGTATTTGATTCGATCGATTAAGGTGAAACAGCCTTGACGATCTTCTTTATCCTGGCGGCTGTCCTTGAGTCTGGGAATAACTGCACGAGGACAGTCTGCTTCATGATTGAACGGGGGACGACCTCTTCAAAGGGTATGCTGCCCAGATAGTTGAGAGAAAAATTTAGAAATCTTTTGCATATTGCATCGATATGGTTGAAGACCTTTAGTCCCTCTTCGTCGTCACGCACTGAATTAACGATGATTTCAAAGGTCTTTTTCCCGAACATCTGATAAATCATCTTCATCATGGCATAGGCATCTGTGATGCTGGTCAGATCCCTTGTCACAACAACAAAGTTACGGCCTGCGAAGAGATTGAATTGGAGCACGGCATCAGAAATGCCCGCGCCTATATCGAGAAAAACGTAGTCGTACCCATGAGATATTTCCACAATGAGCTCTTTGAGTTTTTCAATATTTTCATGGAGCAACTGGGTCATCTCTCTTGCGCCTGAACTTGCAGGGATAAAATCAAATCCTGCCTTTGTCCGTATTAGTACTTCATGAACGTCGACATCTCTAAAAAGAACATCCTTCAAATTGCCGCGAGGGTTTATGCCCAGCATAAGATCGATGTTTGCAAGGCCGAGATCACAGTCTATAAGGAGTACCTTTTTGCCCTTTTCCGATAATGACGCAGCAAGATTGATTGCTATCCACGTCTTTCCAACTCCACCTTTTCCGCTTGCTACGGATATGATTACAGGGCTTTTATCCGGCACTGTTCTTTCCTCCTGGTGCAAACATTATTGATACTCCATCAACAGAAATTCTTTCTCATCGGGGTTCACTTCGCTGAGATCCAGGACAGTCTTTTCCCAGTTTTCATCAATGCATATCCGGTTTTTGCCGCCTTTTTTCGCCTCATACATTGCGAGGTCTGCGGCATGAATAAATTTATTTATGTCATATGAAGAGTAAGATGAATACTCCGAGATGCCTATGCTCAAAGAGATAGCGGGATTGGTTTTCTGAGGCATTCCCGCCAATAGATTCTTAAAGCGTTCCCCTGTTTTAATTGCATCAGTAACCGATGTGGCCGGCATGATAACGGCAAATTCATCGCCTCCATAACGATATATTAAATCTGTGGGCCTGGAGTTGTCATGCATAATCCTGCCGAATTCCACGAGAAATTTGTCGCCTTCGAGATGTCCGAATGTATCATTGAGATGTTTAAAATTATCGATGTCGATCATCATTAGAGAACAGAGATGGCCTGTCCGTTTGGTTCTTGCCATTTCTATCTCCAGTTGCGACCAAAAAAAGCGGTTATTAAAGAGACCGGTAAGGTTATCTATCAAAGAGAGCGACCGCAGTCTGACGTTCTCTTCATGAAGTTCACGGATTTTTTCAAGGAGATCTTCTTCTATATCTATCGCAATATGCGGCGTTGCCCCGAGTATTTTCTTATCAAAAGGGGTTGCACCATCGCACAAAACAATGATGGAGACCGGTTTCTTATCGGCACACTCAATCAAAGGAAGTGAGGTCTTTTCGCGTTCCTTAAGAAGGTCGAACACCGTTTTCTTCACACCTTGAAGCTGTGAACCGTCGTTGCTTTTACTTGAGATTTTCATATGTTCAGTTCTTGCTGAGTGAATTGTCCGGAAAGACATGTCCTATCAATTCATATTATCGACAGGTCGTCCAAGAAACTGAAATATCTTTTCTGCACCTTATTTGGAGTAGGACCAGGGAGATCCTGATAGAAACTGATCAATGGGTTAAACGAGTTTTATTCCTGTTTCTAATATTTCTTTTGCCAGGGGGTTCTGTAGATCAAAGTCTTTAGGGGAAAAGGGGATTACTTCGATTTCACTGCTTACAGACAGGGTGATTTTTCTTATTTTATCCTTATCTTCGATTCGGTTGCCCACAAATATCTCAGATACCAATGCAATATCTATATCACTCCATTCCTGATAATTACCTTTAGCATAGCTGCCAAAAAGGATGGCTTCCTTAATGGGGATATTGCCGAGATTCAAGGCATGAAGATAGGCGTCAATCGTACTCTTCACTTTGTCAGGAAGTCGAACCATTTATATAACTCCTTTATCTTGGCCAGATTCTCTTTTGCATAGTCTGCATCACATGTTTTATAGAATTCAAGTTTGTAATCAGGATAGCGTGTCTGGGTATTGAAATCGCTTGCCTTGTCGAGAAAAAACTTCTGCTCATCATTCATTTCTATCCTTGATAATTCCGCCAGCCTTACAAGATTATGAATCTTTGGGGGTATATTATTATCATTTCTCTCGACAAATAGGGCTTTCAAGATCTTTTCCAATGCTAAATGTCCGACAAAAAGACACCAATCATATCTCCCTGAACTGAATATAGCTTCTGCAGATTCAAGATCGCGTTGAGCGCTTTCACGCCAATATTTGATATGCTCTTCTTTTGTCATTTGCCTATCATATAATATTTTACAGCATATATTCTTTTATTGGGTAATCTACTTCATTTTTCTTAAAACTTCAATAGGTTCTTAATGCCTTATCCTGCAAAACATTACGCTCTTTTAAAAAGCCCGTTCTAATAATTTAGAACGAGCCCTGTTTTAGTGTGGAATTTTGATACATGAAAAAATGAGTCTATTGAATTATTTTCATATTTTAATCTATGTCCCCTAAACCCCACTATCTCATTTTCTCACCAGACTTCATTTCTTTCCATTTTGCTCGATCTTGCTTATATATGAGTCGTACACACTCCTGGGAAGATATCTGGGTTTGAGTTGGATGCCAAGCCCGTTAATCGATAAGACAGGAACAGACAATTCAATAAGACTGTCGTTACGAATAATCACCATCCTTGTGGGTCCCTTTAAAGCTTGTATTACGGCAGCTTCAAATCCGACCACATGTTTCAACAGGTCGTCTGACGGCGCTTCCTTTTGAGTTATCACTAACGCCGTTTTCAAAGACCAGCTTCCGATTCCGAATTGCCATAGGATGTCGCCGGCCTGCAATCCGATGTGTGCCCCTACAGTATCGAGAGATACAACCTGCTCTATATAAATCATTCCAATCATCTGCTTCCCATTGCTATAATCGGCTATTTCGTGACCAGAAGTGTCGAAGTATCGTTTTTCGCCTAAGGTTCCAGCCTTTTTCTCCATTCGATGATAACCATCACAGCAATAGGCAGGCTGCCGGTTCTCATCGAAATACTCTTCTCGAATGACTTCGCCTTGCGGATCCTTTTCAATGCGGCACTCAGCCCATCCTTGAGGTCCTCGGATCAGCTTGCGGTCCGGGCCCAAGTAGGATTGCACTGAAACCCCATCTTTAGTGTTATCATCGACTTTTATCGCATAGCCAAGGAGTGTGTTAAAAAGAATTTTACCTCCTGAGTCATAATTGACCGACTCGGAGTAGTTGCCTTCCTTCGATCGTATAATGCATGCTTTTGCATTGCCGTATGGCCCGATCACAAGATTGTCGTGGGCGTCGTAGCAAGCATCCTCAATCCAGCTCCCGTCATCATCGAACTTCTTTTTATAGGTTGCGACACCACGGATAGGATCAAGTCTCGCCTCACCATCCTTGCCCAAGGCTGTGATCTTGATCAATCTCCCTTGCTCATCGTATTTCTTAACCAGAAGGTGGATCTTGTCTTTGTCGGCTGATGGTCCCCCATCTTTGTCAAAATACTGGGTTCGCGTTACCTGACCCTTATCGTTATTTTCATAGACCACACGATGGATGCCGCTTGTGCCGTTCACCGGTTCGTCATGAACCCCAAGGAGCTTTTCCTCTGTTACCTTTCCGTTCTTATCATATGTCCGTCTAATTTCATGTCCCCCATTATAGAGAACAGGCAATAGATCAATACCGAAGTATTTCTCGCTAGTAATGGAGCCGAAATCATTATACTGCGAAATTATTCGATGGTAACCTTCCTTTGACTTGACCCTTTTATTGGTGTCCCAATATTCCTTTTGTGTGATGTTCCCAAAGCCGTCATAACTTAACACAACCTTCTGCGCCCCGACTGATTTATCCATACAAGGGTTCTCATTAATATCGAAGAAGCTCTCTTCGATCTCCCGGCCCAGTTTGTCATATTTGAGCTTTTTGAGATGATACCCTTCGCTTTCGGATACAACTTTCTGGTTGTTCAGTCCATATAACCGCTCCTCAACCGGGTGGCCGAAGGAGTCATTAACATAGTCGATCTTGTGAAAGCCGTTGACGATACAAGGGTGGTCTTCTGCATCAAGGAAAGCCTTACTATTAACAAAGCCTTGACTATCATATCCGATTTTGACCTTGTGCCAGCCTTGATTGTTGCTGATATTTTTTCCTAATGTATCAAGGTAATATTCGGAGGTGACTCTGTTTTGGTTATCGTATTCCTGTATAAGTTCATGCCATTTAAAATCCTCTCCTTTCAAATGCCCATCCGTTTTGTTTCCATCAGAGCCAAAAAAGCTTTGCGAAATCAAGTTCCCGTGATCATCGTACTTCATAGATACAACTATGGCGCCATTGTCATTGTTCATAACAGATTGGTTATTCGCGTCAAAAAGGCGCTTTTCGAGTACATTCCCCCACTTGTCATACTTCATCCTGCTTATTGCCCACCCGTCATTCCCAAGAGTGAGCTTCCCATTTGTATCCAGGATACGGCATTCCACAGGGTTGCCGTCATTGTCGTATTTGATCTCCAATTGGGCACACCCTATGTTATTAATCATGGGCTTCCCATCCTCGCCCAGGGAGACTGCCTTCGTCAAACGGCCTAATCCATCAGATTCATACAGCCATTCGTAGGCGCCGTACGGCCCTGGCGCCGGATTTCCCTCGCGGTCCGAATACCTGTTATAGCGCTCAAAACCATTGCGATCATAGGTGATCGTAACATACTCTGCCCGGCTGTTGCTTTGCGGTTGAGGGTATCCGTCTGATCCGACAAACATTCCAGTGGTAGAATCCGGAAGCTTCGAATCCTTCGCATTGTTCGGGCTGTGTACAAACCCCCAAACCATCCGGCCGAAGCGGTCTCGGGCAACCTCATATACTACCCGGTCTTCACGATCATAAGTTAACTCCCATTGGCATTCCTTTTCCTTGGTTGAAGATATTGAATAAGAGTCGGTGAAGTATGTTCCTATGTTGTGCTTTGAGGTCAGGTTCCCCATGCTATCCACAGCCTTTGCCGCCTGCACCCTGACCCTGCCAAACCAGCCTGTACTAACCACCTGGATAGACCATGAACGGTGCTTTATTGCAGCGCTTGTCAAAGAACCGATAGGGTGTATCGTACCATAGCGTTTAGAGAAACCCTTGTAGTACGTTGTATGGTTAAACACCCATCCGAACAGATAAACCAGAATAGCACATGCAAGGAGGCATGCAGTAGACCCCAATAGCAGCGTATGTCGTTTGGAGCGGCGGAGTCTCTCTCTCAATTCCGCCTGTCTTCCCTTTTCCTCTTCCTCTGATTCCTTCTGTCGGCGAAAATCCCTGCTCTTTTGGACTATGCGGGCGAGTAAATCATGGGATAGTTCAATATGACAGGTGCCAAGACGATCCTCGAACCGCAGGAGTCTGCGATTGACCAATGTGTCAAAATCGATAGACGGAACACCCTCCTCTATTGCCTCGGAAAAAGGGACAGAATTCCGGAAACCGGAATCGGTCAACAAACGCTCTTCCACGAACAGACGTGTTGACGGGAGGATGCCTTCAAAGCTCCGCTCGTAAAGACCCTCTAATATGTCCCCTTGTTCCTGTGCGACCAGACCCTCCGTGATCTCATCTCCTCCTGTGGCGAGCATCCGTCGGAAAAGCTCGTGGCACATAACGCTCAGATAAGCCGGTTCAATCTCCTTCTCTATAGTTGATAACCTTAGCAACCCATTTTCAGCTACGTCTCCGCCAACCGCCTGGACAATGGAGTTAGCCACGGCTTCGGTTACCCATTGGCGACCGGGGCCAAGGACAACCTCCAGTGCGCGAGCGGCATCCAACGGCTGGAGAGAAAAACGGTTTCGCATGATTGCGGGGAGAACCATCCTCAATGAATCGAGCTTCGAAACGTAATCCTCCCTCAGTGAGAAGATTACCTTGATGTCTTGTCCGATGCCCTGAAAAGAGATGCGTTCATCGGCAGTCTCTGCCCGCTTTCTCAAGATCCTTGGCACACGGTTTTCGATAAGGTCTGCCAATTGTTCCAGGAACTCCCCTGTCTCCGGAATGCCTCGACCGAGAGTGAAGACCTCCTCAAACTGATCGAAAACTAAAATCGGCTTCAGCAGGTCATTGCGGCATCCCCAGAATCTTGTTGCCTGAAAAAATTCCCAAAGCGTGACTTCACCATCACGGATGGTCTCGATCTCCACTTGAGCGGTTTTCGCGGATTCCATGATCAGCGCCTTTACTTGGGCAACAGGGTGAAGGGCCTCCCCTGAATAATCGATCCTCATGAAAACAGGGAAAAAGCCGGAATCCTTCAATATCGGAATAACCCCAGCACGGAGGAGAGAGGTCTTTCCGAAACCGGATTGCCCGAACAGAACCGTAAGGGTATCGCGTTCGATAAGGCGGATTAGTTCGCCTACTTCTCTCTCACGACCGAAGAAGTTGTCTCTATCCTGTTCGGTGTAAGAAGCGAGACCCTGCCACGGATTGACAGGCGTCGGAGACTGGACAATAAGATCGTGATTAGTTGAGTTCATTTTTCCCTCCTGAAGCGCCGGATGCCCGCGCTGAGAAACCGTATAAATTCTTGCGGCAATAGCCCATCCTTCAGTTGGGTCCAGTGTTTGTGGTCCCTAAAGGGCGGCTCCACAAAGCCCGCTCCCGGCGGGGTATCGTCGATCACGAGCGGCTGTAGAAACCCATCATCTTTCCGCCTGTAGGTATTCTGGTCCTCAGCCCATTTCCATTCTTTCCAGATGTAGCGTCCGGGTTTCTCAGGGCAATCCAGATGACGAGAGATGACTGAGATAAAAAAGGATGCGCCCGCGATGTTGTCCTGGATCACTTGGTGGAATTCCGCTCCCGGCTCCAGGGCACTCTCGTCCATCCATGTGTCGATGTTCGCTCTTTCCAACTGAGTCTTGATGTCCGCCACAACAGCTCTGTCTTCCCGTGCATAGCTCAAGAAGACGGAGCCACGTTTGATCGATGTAGGGCGATAGGAGGCGATTGGCGTTGAGGAGGCGCTTGAGGCAGGTCTGTTTGTCTGCCAGCGACGATGCAGTTCCCTAACAAAATCAGAAATATTTTCTACACGGAACACCTTTGCCCGGTTGCGCCGCAGGAACTCTTCAAGCCCGGGTTCAAGATGATTGCTGACATAGTAGATGTTGATTGCAGATTCAGGACGGTGCCCCTTGAGGGCGTAGATGAAGAACCTGCCGAGCCAATCAGGAAAATGGCATCCCAGAAGAAGGATTGTCTTTTGTTTCAGGTAATCGAAAAGCCGATGAGGTGCATACTGTTGGTCAAGCAGCGCCCAACTAAACTCGATCAGGTCGTCCTCGGTTCTGGCGAAGGTGCCTCCAGTGGGGCTTGATGCGCCAAAAAGGTGAAAGACTGCCGGGGTTTGGAAGTGCTGGAAATCTTCAGGAAGATCGATTTCAGTCTTTACGCCGCGAGGCATAAATACTATCTTTCGAGCACCTCCGTACGAGTTTGCACGCGCCTCATCCAATGCCTGTTTCAGCAGGTGGTCTATGGTAGTGGTTACAAACAATGGAAAGCTCGTAATCTCTGCCAGCATTTTCAATGCCTCCGGAACAGGCCAATGCCTCTTTCGGATGATATCGTCCATTTCATAAGCAAGATCGGTGCCGGTCATCTCGTTTTGCCTATAGCTGAGATGATTTGCAACATGATATAAGAAGGGAATAGTACACTCGCGGGGAACAGAAATTTCAAATCGCTCGGCAAGGGCTTCGCCCCACTTGTCATAAAGGGACTCTGTCTTCCCGTCATCTCCAGCAATTGTAAGCAATTCGGGCCCGATAACCGGAACTACACAACCCTCACAAATGATATTCGTGAGCTTATTCCACTCACGCTCATTAATCTTCGTCTGATCTCTCAAGTCCTGAATCCTTATATCCATGTTTGGGGCACCTCCTCTTGCAATGAAAGATGTAAGTCATGAAAGGCTCTGTAAAACGTCATCACTCGTTTCAAGTGTTGAAATCTCATTGGTCCCACATACGTCGATTCCAGCTCTATGCTATTTTTCTACGATTGATTTAGCGGCAAGGAATTCCCGCCAATCGGCCACCTCCTCCAGCATCGCCGTGCTCCCCTCAGAAACAACCCTTTTGACATCTTCAAATGGAACGGTTTTTCCCTCATCAAGAAGGGTTAGCAGTTGGTCGATTCGTGTTTTCACCCGGGTAAGCTTGGCAGCCATTCCAGCAGCCCGTTCCCGCAGCTTTTCAAAACCGAGATGATTATGTAAAGAGAAGACATAGGCTGCGAAAGCCGGAACAACCAGTGCGAACATATTCAGAATGGTCTTCCACATTTTCAGAGTGTTTAACTCTATGGAAAAACAGCCAGTATGGACCCAGTGAGAATAGAAATGAAAGGCAACCCTAATCACAATAAAGATAATGCCTATCCAGAAAAGCCTTCCCGAAACGTTCTCCAGCATAGAAGCTGCAGACGAGTACCTCTCGCTGTTTTTCGTATGGAATCCGATCTGTCGTTGTATCCCTTCAGCAAAGTCCTGCAAATAAAGCTTCTGTTCGTCGCGCATGGCGGTATTAGGCAGGCCGAGCATGCGAAGCAACGAACGAAGATAGGCATTAACCCAGGAATAGTTGATTTTGTGGTAAGGGGGAATCATCACTTTCAATCGGCCTTTGCCTAGGGGATGAGCATACCTGTCCGTGCGAAGCGTTTCAGCGAGGAGGCGGTAGTCCATGTATTTGCGATGCCAGTTTAGATGCTTGTTCATACGGGCAAGAAGAATAATCAATAGGAGAAATACCGCTTGCGCTGAGAATCCTAGGGCGTTGATTACGCTGTCATTATTATTCCAAAAACCATAGTAGAATCCGAAAGCAAGTCCCAAAGTAGCCAGGAATACGAAAGAATTGCGGAGAAGGCTTATGCTGCGATAGATGTCGGCATAGTATATGGAGAGATTATCCGCCCATCCGAAATGTTCCCTGATGATTTCATACCATGTCGGAGAGGCGGTGCGGGCAACCTCATCTTTCTTGAGCTTCGGAGCCAATTCGTCCTCAGATGCTGCCTGATAGTCCGGGACGGCAAATCGCAATCGTGGCTTCAGGTGTCCGGGCAAGAGAAGTCGAAAGAGACATTTATAGAGTATCCAGCGATTGAATTTCAAACGCTTTTCCATGTAGTACGCGTCTAGTGCCTTTCGTTCTTCTTGCTCAAGCTGAAACAACTCCTCTTGCATGGTCTTGGCCAGGGTTTCAGCGCTATAAGGGCACTCGCCATTTTTCGTTATGAGTGTGACGGGATGGGGTGTGAAGGGGCTGAGCCAGACAACAGGGATACCGGTGCCCTGAGCGCGGCGCACAATGTCGCCGGTCCCACCTATCCCCCTAGGGGGCTTCCCGTCCCACACCGCGAGCAGGACATCGCTGCGCTCAAGGATTGCCTCGCCTGCATTTAGGTACATAATCGGTTCACCGGCAGGGATCGAGTCTATTTCGAATACCGCCGTTGCCCTATCAAGAAGGTCCCGGTATTCTCGCCTCGACGATTCGGTCAGGAAGTCATTTTCGTATTCATCCCGTGTCATCGGCAAACAACACTGCAGTTCGTAACCCAGCTCCAATCCGGCGTGGGCCGCTATTCGGTCGCTTCCTTCAGCAATAGCTGAAAGAATACGGAATCCCGGAGGTCTCGTGGACCACATGGGAGACTGTTCTTCGAAAGGCATGATCCCTCTGATGTCAGACAAGAGCTTCAAGATTTGTTGGCGCAAAGGCCCGATATTTGAGTTGCTCAAGTCGCGGTGGCCCGTGACGCCAACATTCAAATACCTGTCAATCTTAGGAGGGTGCTCCATCATCTTCTTACTCCTCGCTTGTTTCAATGAAGTTTTTAAGTCCATCCGAGCTGGACATGTAAATGAGGTAAAAGGGGTCTGCTCGTGACTCACCTTTTATTCCTTATCCATAAAACTTTTTTACTTCGAAGCCCTATCTCTTGCATCATAAAGGAGGGAATAGGATACCGTGTTGTAGGGAGTGTGGTTAGTGACTAGTGAAATTTCTAACGCTATACAACCATACCCCTAACCTAAAGATTGAACTTGTGCAAACAACTCTCAACATTTTTTAATGGAATAAATCTGAATTATAAAAATCAACTTTATAAAAGTTGATATCGATTCGAGAGTAAGAAGCCTTTATCATCCGATTCCCTGGGTTTCTTTGCAGAACGGAACGGCAGGCGATCGGTTGTAAGACGAATTTGATACATTAAAACATGATATGTTTCCCTCACCCCGGAAGGGACGAAGAAAATATGTGGCAGCAAAATTTGGGGAAAGATTAATACAAATAGGGCAAAAGATCAATATTTTTTCTGTAATAGAATTGAAGAAAGAAGGGTGTGGGGGGAAAGGGAAAGAAGTTCAAGGTTAACAGTTCACGGTTATGAAGAAAAAAGGATCACCAGCTTTCGCTCTCCGAGCTTCCGTCTTCGTCAAGACTTCGATGCGACATGCGAATGGGGATGCTGTTAGTTTCTTAAGTCTCATAACCGCATCAGGGGCCTTAGACCGCTAACTGGTAGATACCTGAAAGCTTGACGCGACCAAGCTGGAACCGAATAAGGCCCGGCCAACACTACCCCCCGGTATTATTATATGCCTGTTCAATGCTCTTGATGTACGAGTTTATCCCTGCCGCTATTCCATCGGAGAGGAGATCTTTATAATTATTGCTGAGGATGCGCTTTTTTTCCGTAGGGTTTGTGATAAACCCGGTCTCAATAAGGACAGCCGGCATTTCAGCGCCTATCAACACATAAAAAGGGGCCTGCTTTACTCCCAGGCTTTTATTGACCTTATAGGTCTTTCTGATCCCTGCCATAATTCCATTCTGGACCTGATAAGCCAGCTTGCTCGATTCGCTGATCTTCGTATTAAGCATAAGGTCATTCAGGATGGATTGAAGATCGCTGATATTCTTTTCGGATGTAAAATTTTCCCTGGCCGCCACCATAACCGCCCTTTCATCGGTCGCCATGTTTAAAAAATAGGTCTCAAGACCGTACACGCTGCTTTGCTTATGTGCATTGACATGGAGAGATATAAAAAGATCGGCCTTATTTACATTGGCGAAGGCCGTTCTTTCATCGAGAGGAATGAACACATCCTTGTCCCTTGTCAAGAGCACCTCGCATCCGACTTCTTTTTTTATCTTTGCGGCCAGCCTCTTGGCGAGATCCAGGACAATATCCTTCTCCTGGGCGTCCCCATAGTCACATCCCGGGTCTTTGCCTCCATGTCCGGGGTCTATCACGATCCGCTTGACGGTGAGGCCCAGTTGTCTTGCGAGAGATACCTTCGAATCAGGGCTGTCAGGCTTATAAATCCCTTTTCTTGCGGTCCGTTTGCTTGAAGTTGATGCAGCCTGCTTCTTGTTTTCCTTTTCACCGCTGCCCTGTACATCTATTACTATCCTGAAGGGATCATAGAGGGGAAAGATCTTATAATCTCCGATAGTGTTTATATCAAGGACAACGCGTACGGTATCTTTATTATACTGTCTGGCCCTTGCCCCCTGGAGCAACCCGTCTTTTATAGGTATATCGCTTTCGATATCGGAGCTTACACGGCTGTTTTCAAGATCAATATAAAGGCGTCTCGGCTTATTAAGCGCCGTATCTTCTTTCAGTAAATTGGATGTGTATTTAACAGGGATATCCGCATCTATTACCACACGGGTATAGGTCGGCGTTGACCAGTACCTGATATTCTTAACTGTAACCGACCCATTTACAGGCGTTGCTGTCTTTTCTTCTTTTTTCTCTTCCTTTTTGCCGAGCGCAATGGAAAGTTCATCCATTATTCCCTTTGCCTTGGGTTTCATGTCGCCGGACGGAAAATTTACATCCAGCTTTAAAAATTCTACATATGCCTGAGCCGGATCATTTTTTTCACGATAATAAATCTCACCCCTTTGATATTGAGCGTCATCCGCCAATTGATGGCCTTTGTACTTATCGGTTAATCTTTCGAATAAGCTTAAGGCATTATCAAGATCCTCATCCAGGGTCGAATATTTATATAGTTTTCTGTATAACGCCGCCGAATTATACAAGGCCCGCGGGGCTTGCCCGCTTTCAGGATATTTTTCATAGATATCCTGATATTTCGATATGCAGTTCAACCAGTTCTGACGATGCTTCCTCTGCTTGGGAGAAGCCAGCAGGGCATTTCTGGATTGATCCGCCTTTGTAACTAATTCTTGCGGACCCGTTACAATCTTGTTTGACGCCTTGGATGTCGGATTCATCCCCATAGCAACAAGAGATATAAAAACGAAAATAAAAAGATAAGATATTCTGTTTAACGTCATTTCAAATCATCCACGTATCGTTTAAGCTTGTCCAGTTCCAGCATTGCCTCCAGGGGCGTCATTGAAGAGATATCAACCCCACTGATCCATTTTACCAGACGCTGATCATGTCCCCCAAAAAGGGTTAACTGAAGGCCGTCTTGCTGTCCCGGCGTCATTTTTGAACGCGCCAGCCTGGGCATCCCTATATCATCTATCTCCCCCTTCTCAAGATTTTCCAGGATTTCCTTTGCCCTTTTTATAACATGTTCCGGAATGCCTGCAATGCGGGCCACCTGTATCCCATAACTCCTGCTGGTTCCGCCCGGCACAAGTTTCCGCAAGAATATTATCCGGTCTTTCCATTCCTTGACGGCGATATTAAAATTTTTAGCCCTGCGCTTGGTGGCGAGGAGTTCCGTGAGTTCATGATAATGCGTAGCAAAGAGGGTCCTCACGCCTATATCATCCTTGTCATGAAGGGCCTCTGCAACCGCCCACGCAATGCTCAATCCGTCATAGGTGCTTGTGCCGCGGCCTATCTCATCCAGGATAACAAGGCTCTTTGTTGTGGCGTGTCTCAGTATATTGGCGGTCTCATCCATCTCCACCATGAATGTGCTCTGCCCCTTTGTCAGGTCATCGGAGGCGCCTATGCGGGTGAATATGCGATCAACCATCCCTATAACCGCCTTTGACGCCGGCACAAAGCTCCCCATCTGCGCCATAAGCACCGTAAGGGCGGCTTGTCTTAATATGGTTGACTTTCCCGCCATGTTAGGTCCGGTAATGATCATGAACTGCTGGTCTTTGTCATCAAGGCGTATATCATTCGGGACAAATTCCTCATCCTTCACTGTCTGCTCTATGACCGGATGTCTCCCGTCCGTGATATCGATCACACCGCCTTCATTAACATCGGGGCATGTATAACCAAAAAGTTCGGCTGTCTCAGCCAGGGCCGAAAGGGCGTCCATCTCGCCTATGAGAGCGGCTGTCTCCTTTATGCGTTGATTCTCCAGCGCTATCTCTTCCCTTACCTGCTCGAATATCTCGAATTCAAGCAGCACCTTTTTCTCTTCCGCGCCAATGACCTTTTCCTCATATTCCTTCAATGACTCATTAATGTATCTCTCACAATTAGCAAGTGTCTGCTTCCTGATATAATCCGAAGGAACAAGGTGAAGGCTGCCCTTGGATATCTCTATGAAATATCCGAAGACCCTGTTGTATCCTATCTTCAGGTTGGATATGCCGGTCCTCTTCTTCTCGGTCAGGGCCAGTTCCGCTATCCATGATTTGCCGTCCCTGGTAATGCTTATCAACTCATCAAGTTCCTGATTATATCCCTCTCTTATTAAACCGCCTTCCTTTAAAGAAACCGGGGGATCATCGCAAATGGCCTTTTCAATTATCTGTGCGATATCCTGAAGCGCGTCCATCCTGTTGCTGATGTCATAGAGCAGTTCGCTTGTGGAATCGGCGAGTCTTTTTTTAATCTTGGGCAATCTGAGAATTGATGATTTAAGTGCCTCCAGGTCCCTGGCATTGGCTCTCCCCAGGGAGACCCGCCCATTCAATCTCTCCAGGTCATAGATCCCCTTAAGCTCCTCTTTGATATCCTCCCTGAATATCCTGTCATCCCTGAAATTGGCAACCGCTGCCAGACGGCGCCTGATCCTGGTTATATCCACCAGGGGATAGCCGATCCATCGTTTAAGGAGTCTGCTGCCCATGGGAGTAACGGTCCTGTCGAGTATTTGAAACAGAGAACCCTTGTGAGTCCGCCTTCTCATGGTCTCAAAGAGCTCAAGGTTAAGGATGCTGGATTCGTCCAGAAACATGTAATCGCCGAGGCTATAGGTTATGAGATCCTTTATGTGTATCGGGTTGACCTTCTGCGTCTCTTTCAGGTAGTGCACGACAGCGCCTGCCGCCGCGATCCCGTGTATCAGTTCAAGACAACCAAAACCGGCGAGGGATTTGACTCCCAGTTGTTCTTTCAGGAGTTCCTCAGCCGTTTCCTTGTTATACTTGTCTTTCTTGAGCACCTCCACCCTGTAGCGGGAAAGGTCTTTATTATCCGCGAGATTATCGGCCTCGGGAACCAGGAGCTCGGCAGGATCGATCCTCCCCAGTTCATCAACCAGTTCACGCCACTCATCCGCCTCGGTTACGCGGAATTCGCCGGTCGAGATGTCCACATAGGCCAAACCATATCTATTATTATTTCCCGACAGGGCGGCCATATATAGGCTTGCGGCTCCTTCAATCCCTGCCTCTTCCACAACAGAACCGGGAGTCACTACCCTAACGACCTCTCTTTTAACGATGCCCTTGGCCTTGGAAGGATCTTCCACCTGCTCGCAAATAGCAACCTTTAGACCGTCTTCAATGAGCCTGGCGATATATGTCCTGGCAGAATGATATGGGACGCCGCACATAGGCACCTTGCTGCCGTTATAGCTGCCCCTGGATGTCAGCGTGATGCCTAGGATCCTGGATGCCTTTTCAGCGTCTTCAAAAAACATTTCATAAAAATCGCCAAGACGAAAAAAAAGTATCGAATCAGGATAAACCGACTTGATATCCAAAAATTGTCTGAGCATCGGCGTCATCTCATTCATATCGTTTCCTTCAACCTTTGGATGCCTCGGTCAGACCCCTCTTGGGATTAAATTGCGAGGATGAATCGAGTATTTTGGAATTTATAAAATTTATGCTATCCCATTTCTTGCACTGGGGACATTGCCACTGGAGATCCAACGGGCTGAAACCGCAATTGGAGCACCTGAATTCGAGATAAGGGACATTCAGGTGGGCTATCAGTTCCCTGTAGGCTTCAAGGGCCTCTTCCTTCCTGTCATTAGAGAGGAGGATCTCGCCGATAAATCTTCTCGCCTCCCAAAAGGTAGGATCTATATCCAGCGCGCTTTCAAGCTCTTTCAACGCCCCGTCATAATCCTTTTCATTATACCTGTAGCGGGCAAGGGCAAGGCGGGTAAAGGCATCGGAATTAAACTGGGCGCATTCCTTCAGAAAATCTTCCACGGGCTTTAAATTCTGCATCTTTGAATAGGCCCCCTCAAGACGACGATAGGCAAGAAATGTAAATCTGGGGGCAACTTCTACTACCATCTTCCATGCAGTAATAGCCTTTTTATAGTCCTGACTGTCGAAATAAAGGTCGCCTAAATGCAGATAGGCGTCAACACAGTCTCTATAAATGGAAATGGCCGTTTGAAAAGAATTGCTTGCCTTGCCTGAATCCCCCTGCTCAAGAAACCTCTTGCCCAACTCCGTCTGGTGATGGGCCAGGATATGCTCATGGTTGCCCCCAGTCAGCTTTGATATCTTCTGACGTACGGCAAATGCGTTTTCCCAGTCCTTCATCTCCTCATATATCTTTTCTACCTCGCCAAGGGCAGCCAGATTTTGAGGTTCCTTTTTTAATACATTGAGAAAGGTCTCCAGCGCCCTGTCCAAAAAACCGCCCTTCCGGTAATCCCGGCCAAGATCAAGCAGCGCGCTGAGTTTAAACCCTTCATCAATATTAGGTCTTAAAATAATAGTCTGCCGGATGCGTATTGCCCTTTCGATATCTCCCTTGGAACGATAAAGATTGCCGAGGGTAACGTATGTCTCTATTGTATCGGAATTGACCTGAACCGATTTGGTAAATTCTTCAATGGCATGATCGCGATCATTGGAAAGCAGGTACTGGATGCCCTTAAAGAAGGCATCATCTCCCCTGCCGGCAAGATTGCCCATGCCCTTCTCCTTACGGAAAAGCGCCAGGAACCTGAGCGCCAGACAGAGGAAAAAGACAGAAAGCATCCCTAAACAGAGAATCTGGTTATCAGGCGCTAAGATCCATTGCCAGAGTTGTCGAAACATTAGTGACTCCTATGATACCTATTTAACTATTTGTTGCCGATTCGACGTAACATTTTTTCATAAAGGATAAGAATCAAGTTGAAACCGGCTCAGGGCATAAGGCTCAAGGCTTAAGGTTAAAGGTTAAAAAATTGATTTGGTTATTTTCCCTTACGCCTTGCGCACTTTGCCTTGCGCCATTTTAATTAACCTCCGATGTCTCATTGAATCACAATAAATTTCAAACTGATAAGGAGTTGTCATTCATGTCATTCATTTGATAATAGAATCAATATTCCCTGAGACGACATTATCCGAAGTGATGGGAAGATTCCTGAGAGAGTTAAGTTCCTTATCCTTATCCCTTAATACTTTATAAAGATTCTTTATCTGTTTTTTAAATTGGAACAATTCCACCATGCCGTAGATTCCGGTAATGAGTACCCCGGAAAGAAAGGCGACTGCCACGATACTATAGATGGATATCTCCGGGGTCTTATAATGGATCATGAGCATATCCAACCCGAATTGCACCTTGGTCGAAAAGGCCCCGTTATTTTCAATTATGATTATTATAACAAACAATATAACGATCATTGACAGTATAAATTTCAGATATCTCATTCAACACCTCCTCTTTTTTATAGTTCGATTGAACCGATCTTATTCGCTCCTAAAAGCCTTCCGCCTTCAGTCTGTCCGCCGGAGTCATTATAGATTTTTAAAATATGGCCTCAATTTTTCATAAGTCTCCTGTATATGTTCCGGCATGACCCGCGTCTCTCCTGTGACTGTCATAAAATTTGTGTCTCCGCTCCATCTAGGCACAATATGAAAATGCATATGTGCTTCAACACCGGCCCCGGCAACTCTTCCCAGATTCAGCCCTACATTAAAGCCCTCCGGCCTCATTTCTTTCTTAAGTATTTCCAGGGATTTTCTCACCATAAGAATCAGATCAAAATTCTCTTCATTTGAAAGTCCTTCAAGGTCCGGCGAGTGCCTGACCGGAGCAACAAGCAAATGTCCGTTATTGTATGGAAACTTGTTCATCATAACTATCGACATTGATCCGGCATGCAGTATCAGACGTTCTTTATCATCGGTTCTGTCATCTCCTGTACAAAAGATACAACCTGCTCCATCCTTATCGGAAAGGATATATTCCATTCTCCACGGCGCCCAAAGAACCTTCATAATAAAACCTTTCATTCAGCACCACCTGCAGAACAGGTGGTATTGGGAAGACCCATAAAAGGGGCCACATTCACTATTTTTTTAGACAGGATTAATAGGATTTTTCGGATTTTGTTTTCGCTCTTTCCGGAAGAAAGAGCGAAAGGACAATCCCGCTTACGCGGGAGAAAAAGACTAAAGTGTATTATGTTACGCCCTCTTTTATTACCGGTCTCCCCCTCGTAGAGGGGTGATACTTTTTGCCTTTCTTCAGGAAAGGCAAAAAAATCCTGTTCATCCTGTAAATCCTGTCTAATAATTAATTGCCTTACGATTTTAATATTTACAAGTAGAACCTTTTCATTTCTCACCAGTATAACTGGTGGATGAATGATGATTATATATCTATTATCGTGCCTTTAATATCTTTATCTATCTCCAGTACCCCAACGGTATGGGGGCCGGAAGAACTGTAACCGATGGCAGTGCCGGGATTAAAAAACAAAATCCCGTCTTTCACATGATTGGCTGGACTATGGGAATGGCCGTAAACGATTGCATCCACATCCTTAAACTCATGGGATATCCTGTCTTCAAGACCGGCTTTTGCGCCCCAGCCGTGTATAAGCCCAAACCTGAAAGGACCGAACTTAAGAACCCTCTTTTCAGGCAGCAACTCTCTTACGCCATAGGGATCCATATTCCCGTGCACGCCGAAAAAATTCCCATCATCCAGATATTCCGTTATCTCCAACGATACAATATCCCCTGCATGCAGGATATAATCCACATCTGAAAAGTATCGGGCCTTGATACGCTGCAATTCATCAGTTACATTGTGCAGGTGGGTATCCGACAACACCCCTATTTTTATCTTCATATCAGAATGACCGCCCTCCCCTACCCGGAATTTGATAGAGATTATAGCAATCAGGTCAAAAATACAAGCCGTAATCGATTTTTAGGCACAAAACATTTGACTGAAAATTTTTTATTTTGTAAAGGTTTATCAAAAAGTTACGACAGGATAACAGAAAGGGGAATCATGCCTATATATGAATTTTATTGCAAAAAATGTAACACCATATTTAATTTTTTTTCTAGTTCCGTTAATGTGAATAAAAAACCCAACTGCCCCAAATGCGAAAAGGCAAAGCTTGAAAGGAGGATGTCAACCTTTTCAACCTTGAAGAACAAGGGAGAAAATGATGATAAGCCGGCCATGCCTGACCTGGATGGATCCAGGATGGAACAGGCTATGAGTCTGCTTGCCAAAGAGGCCGAACATCTGGATGAAAATGATCCCAGACAGGCGGCAAACCTTATGCGCAAGTTATCCGACATGACCGGTTTAAACCTTGGTCCTGGCATGGAAGAGGCCCTGACCAGGATGGAGGCCGGTGAAGACCCTGCGCAGATAGAGGCGGATATGGGTGATCTGCTCGAAGGGGAAGACCCCTTTAATCTTAAGGAGAAAGCCGGCAGGCTCCTTAAAAAGGCTCCGCCGAAGGTGGATGAGAAGTTGTATTATTTATAAAAGGAATCTCAAATGAAAATCAAGTGGAACGGACATGCATCTTTTACCATTACTTCAGATAACGGTACAGTCATAGTAACCGACCCATATAATTCCGACAAATACGGCGATGAGCTGAGCTATGATATTGTCAGGGACAGGGCAGACGGGGCCCTTGTCAGTCACGAACATTCCGATCACAGTTATGTAAAGGGATTGTCCGGTTCTCCAAAGGTTTTAAGGGGCTCAGGTGAAATAAATGGGATAGCAGTTGCAGGCGTCAAAACCTTTCATGACGAATCAGGAGGTTCAAAACGTGGAAACAATATGGCCTTCAGGTTCACGGTTGATGGGATTACTCTGTGCTTTCTGGGAGACCTGGGTCACCTGCTCTCTCAGGATCAGATGAAGGCCATAGGGCCTGTTGATATCCTCCTGATTCCTGTGGGCGGCACCTATACGGTGGATGCAGGCCGGGCTGCCGATCTTATCAAGGCAATGAGTCCCCGACTGGCAATCCCCATGCATTATAAAACAAAAAAATGCAATCTGAACATAGCAGGTGTCGATCCTTTTCTTTCCATGATGTCAAATGTAAAGATGCTCGGCAAAAGCGAGGTAGAGATATCATCCGATAAATTCCCCGCAGAGGGAACAGAGGTATGGGTACTGGATCACGCCTGCTGATAGTTTAAAGTAATAATTCTAAGTCTAAGGAGTTGGCGAAATATCTTTAAGTTGCTTTGGAACCAACTTCCCATTTGATCAATATATATAAATTACTTTTCCAACACGCTTTAAAACATGACAGCCTATGGATGATTTAGGAGTCATTGCCTGCTTTGAGGGAACTGTGAGATGCAGAGCCATCCACATGCTTCTGAATTAAATTTTTAAGTGATTCCATCTCTTGAGTAACTTCCTTACATTTTTTTTCTAAATTATTAATTTGATCTGCCTGAGCATTTATTATTTTTCCTCTATGTGCTTCTCGTCTGATTATTCGGATATTAATCTCAAGCGCTTGGATTAAAGATGCGTCACCGGAGTCATATATTTCACGCAAACCCGAAATTGATTCAGCGAATGAATCCATTGCTGTGGCTGTATGTTTAGATTCTGGCGATGGCACTGTCATAATCAATGAATCAACCTTATGAAAGTCTTTGGCATTTGTTGAATTTTTATTTAAGAATGGTTCTCCTTCTCCTGTTAAAAGCCAATTTATATTAACACCAAAGACTTTATGGATTTTCTCTAAAGTAGATGCACCAGGCATCGCCTTCCCGGATTCCCAATCATAAGATGATTTTTTTGCAGGGTCTATCCTTTGAGCGAAATCTTTTAAGGATAATGATCCTCTTATTAATTTTATGCGTTTACCAATAGTCATTTTTCCATTAATTCTGTTTTTCAAAATAGATTTCTGATCGAAAGATTGCTTTATAGGTTATCATTTTCAATAATATTAATGAGTTAGTTGCAGTAATAAAAAAATCAGAAAAAAATACTTGTTAAACAATTTTTTCTGTTGTAATAGTTGTAATATAGAAAAAATGGATTATAAAATTTATCAATAAATCATTTTTATACTTCAAAATAGGTCAATTAGTAATGCATCCTATCGATATACAAGCTGCGTTGAAACGCAAACAGATCACACAAAAAGAGATTGCTCAAGCTGAAGGTGTTAGCGAGATGGCAGTGTCCTTAGTAATCAACAAGGTTATGGTATCGGATCGTCTGATGAGAGCAATAGCCAAACATCTGCAAAAAAATGAGCTGCAGGTATTTCCAGAATATTATAATTCTACTTGCAAGCGTCGAAAGAAAACGGCTTAAGAAGCAGTTTTCAAATTTATGTATATTTATTTATAAAATAAAAATTATTGTCAGTCAATGTGTTAGTCTTCGAGAAATTTGATAATCGAAACCAATTTCTTTAAAGTCTAGATTCCAGAAGACAATGTACATTACTTGTCTTAGTACAAAACAGATATCTGATATGCGCGACCTGAATCTTTCTGTCATTAATTTTATGAGCTTTAATGGATGTTACAATGGATATTGAACCTACCTATGCCCAATTAAAAGGAAAAGTTCAGCTTCTTGAAGAAATATTTGATCAGTTCATGGAACACAATCCGATATATGTTTTCTTTAAAGACGAGAATATTCGGCCCATTCGTCTAAGTAGAAATTATGAGCATATGTTAGGAATGCCGATTGATGAAATCCTTGGTAAAACAATGGATGAGATATTCCCTTCCGATCTTGCTAAGAGCATGACTGAAGATGATAAACATGTTTTAAAGGAAGGGAAAATAATAACGGTTGAAGAAGAATTTAATGGACGGTTTTATGAAACCATAAAATTCCCGATCTTTATTGAGGGTAAAGCAAAATATCTTGCCGGTTATACAATCGATATCACTGAACGCAAGCTTGGTCAAAAGGCCCTTCAGGAAAGCGAAGAGAAGTTTAGGACATTGATTGATCAAGCAGCTGACATGCTTTTAGTTTATGATATTGGGGGAAATATCCTTGATGTAAATTCCAAGGCTATTTATGAGTATGGTTATTCCAGAGAAGAATTGATGGATATGAATAGAAGTGATCTTGATCCTGATTATATGGATAGAGAGACCGGGAGAGAATTTTGGGTTCATTTCAACATGAACAAACCATATCGCTTCGAGACACGGCAGAAACGAAAAGATGGTACCATTTTCCCGGTCGAAGCAAGTGTGACCAGAGTTATGATCGGGGATCGACCTTGTCTTATGGGATTATATCGTGATATCAGTGAGCAGGAATCAGCAAAAGAGAAACTTGAGAGCAATATAGTATTTTTAAAGACACTTCTCGATACAATCCCCAATCCTATTTTCTATAAAGACATAGAAGGTCGATACATGGGAGGAAACCGCGCTTTTGCCGAAGGAATTCTCGGAATAAAAACAGAAGAAATTATCGGGCATACTGCTTATGAGTTGCCTATACAGATATCTAAACAAGATGCTGATGAACATTCTTTCAAAAATCTGGCATTAATCAATACTGGTGGCACACAAATATATGAATCAAAAATAAAATGCAATGATCATAAAAATCGAGATTTCATATTTTATAAATCAACTTTCCCCAATGCAGAAGGCGATATTGCCGGTATAGTTGGTGTCATGTCGGATATTACGGATCTTAAGCGAGGCGAAGAAGAAAAGGCATTGCTTCAGCAACGTCTACAACAATCCCAAAAAATGGAATCTATCGGAACATTGGCTGGTGGGATTGCCCATGATTTTAATAATATCCTTTTCCCTATCCTTGCACATTCAGAGCTTGCCATGATGAGACTTCCATCGGATAGTCCGGTCCAACAAAATATTCAACAGATTCATAATGCAGCAGAACGTGCTAAGGATTTGGTACGGCAGATTCTCACATTTGCAAAAAAACAAAAAGATGAACGAATTCCAATAAAAATCTCATCCATATTAAAAGAAACTGTCAAACTGCTTAGGTCTTCCATCCCCAGTACAATTAGTATACGATGTGAAATAAATGTTGATCATGACATCATACTTGCTGATCCTACCCAGATAAATCAGATTATTATGAATTTAAGCACAAATGCAGTGCATGCTATGGAAGAGCAAGGTGGATCTCTTGAGATAATTGTCTCGAATGAATATCTTGATTCTGAATCAGCGAAAAATTTTATTGAACTTGATTCAGGCCGTTATGTAAAACTATCCGTAACTGATACTGGACATGGCATTTTACCTGAATTGATAGATAAGATTTTTGAACCATATTTTACAACTAAAGGGCCGGGGAAAGGCACTGGGATGGGTCTTTCAATTGTTCATGGTATTGTAAAAAAACATGGAGGAGAAATAACTGTTCAAAGCAAGGTTAACCATGGGACAACCTTTCATGTTTATCTCCCTTCGATTGAAGCTGATTCCAATGTTCTTGAGGTTATTCAAGATTCAGATCAATTCCCAACAGGTGTAGAACAAATTCTAATCGTTGATGATGAAAAGATTACTGTGGATACAATTCAATCAATGCTGGAATGGCTTGGGTACAAAGTGACTAGCCGGACAAGCAGTATCGAGGCTTTGGAGGCTTTCCGATATAATCCAAAAGGTTTTGATCTAGTTATTACAGACCAGACAATGCCAAATATGACTGGAAAAAATTTAGCCAAGGAACTGATGTCCATACGTCAGGATATCCCCATAATTTTGTGTACCGGCTTCAGTGAACAGATTGATGAACGAAGGGCCAAAGAAATGGGCATTAGAGCATTTATCATGAAACCTATTGTTATGGGCCAGATTGCTAAGATTATTCGAGAGGTATTAGATAAAAAATAGATAGGGTAACAACTAAAATTTGGGTATTATATACTTTGTCAAAATGATAGATTAGGAAATCAAGCCACAAGGAAACTTGGATTATGGTTACTTTGATCTATATTGCATTTTCCTTACTCAAAGGTTATTTCCTCATACAGATTTGAAAGACCGAATCCTGGTTTTTAGCTATAAAGCCACAAGCTCAATATCCCCCCATGTGGCCATGCTGTCGCCCAGGATTGCCACCCCACCCAGTACCCCGTCCATGGCCCCGGCCCATTCTGCAACCTTCTCCAGATCCTTGATTGACCTGATCCTGTTTCCAAGTGCGGTCGCTGCACCATCCGCCCGGATTGCGGAGGTCGAGACAACGGTAATGACATCAGCCGCGCCCAGGCTGAGGGAATGCCCTACCTTGCCTGAGGAAGAACAGACCCCCAGGGGCATCATCCCGGCAGGAATCTTTAACCCGACCCTTTCACTGAGGGGAGACCCCCCCGCGAAAATAGAGACAGTTGCCTCACGGTTGATCTTCATAAATATGTCGCCGCCGTTTTCAATAATAACCTGATCAGTGACCTTCAAGAGATCCGTTCCGACAAGCTGGGCTATTGCCCCTGCAACAGATGCCATCGGGCCCACACCGATATCCCTGGTGGCCTTTATCATCTCCTGTATTATAAAAGGGGCGTAAGGATCAGGTGGGTAGGGCTTGAGCGTGGTCAAAAAATCCGGATGTGATTGAATATAGTTTTCAAGCTGGTATCTGCACCCCACAACCATGTCCCTTATCTCTTCAGCAAGATCCGTTTCAGCGCTTATCCATAGATCTGTCTCTTTCACGGTTACATTAAAGGATATAAGTCCCTTGGCCTTTACTTTTTTTCTATAATTGCGGTCCTCGTATTTTTGCATGAAAGCTCCGGCGCCGTTTATTTTCCTGAACCGGGATCATAAAAAAGGAATAATCCGGCTATATGAGGCCATATATTCTATTATCTCAGATTATGCAATGGGCATTGGATTGCATATAAAAAAATAGTATATTATAATATTACCGTATATTATCCCGTTTCGATCTTAACGGCAAATTGCCCTGCGGGCTTGATAAAATAAAGTCGGGATTAACAAAAAAAACACCATTTAAAGGGAGGCACTCATGGTAAATCTGACAGCAAGAGATATAATGAATCAGGATGTCCTTTCTGTAGGCATGAACTGGTCTATAGATCAGCTTGCGAATTATCTGATTGAGAACTCTATTTCGGGCGCTCCCGTTGTATCGGAAGATGGAAAGCTGGTGGGCGTAGTGTCATTGACGGATATAGTCCGTTACAGGAACATCCCTGCGACCGATAACAGGGCTGAAGATCCCCACGATTACTATATTCACACATCTGAGCTGAATTATTCGAACGAGGAGATCGAGTCTCTTCATCTTGATGCGGAATCACTCGTATCTGTAAAGGATATTATGACTCCCAAGACATTTAACGTAAACGAAGATACAAAGATCCACAATGTCGCCGATGCAATGATAAGGGGCAATATCCATAGGGTCTTGGTTACAAGGGAAGATACGCTGATCGGTATCATTACCAGCATGGATATGCTCAGGGTAATAAGAGATTTTTAAAGTTCTTTTTGTAATGATTCACTCGGTCTTAATCCTAAGGGCCGGAAGGCAGCCTTGGCAGAGAGTACGGTTTCTCATCGGACATCAAGCAAGATCAATGATTCTATTTTTTCTTAAAAAGAGATTCAAGCGCCGCCTTGGCATCCTTTGTCCTGTTATATCCGCCGCCTCCCTTTGATCCTATGGGCATGAAAAAGTCACAAAAGTTGGCCCTTTCCTTTTCTAAGATACGTTCCGCCATAACCTCTTTGCATTCATTGTATGCGTCCTGACTGTAAAACTTGCACTGTTTACAACAGCGAAGATCCCTGTTGCAATTCGGGCAGGTATCCTGCCTGCCTACCTTTCCCTTAATATGTACAACCTTATTGCAAAATACACATTCCATCAAATTCTATCCTCCTTAAAAATTTTTATCGCTTTCCGGTCTGACTGAGGTATCCGGATTTTTCAAAAAAAGACCGGGGAAATCTGTTGTTTTGACATCTCGGGTCAATAAAAGTAAAATAATCTATGATTACGCGCTTAAACATCCTGTCCTGTCGGCGTTTAAATATCATTATAAAACCCTGACAAGAGATTCATATGGTCGACAAAAGCACCGATTACCTCCTTCTGGACCATACTGCCGATATGGGTTTCGAGATAAAGGGATCAGATCAGGTTAATCTTTTTGAGAAGGCAGGCAAGGCGCTTCTTCATATGATGTTCGGCGTCATTTCCGCCAAGGGGACCGACCTGATAAAGATTTCCCTTTCCGGGGATGACCTGTCAGACCTTATGGTCAGGTGGCTGACGGAAATCCTGTATCTCTATGAAGGAGAACATCTTGTTACAACCGATATTATTATCGATTCTTTTTCATCCACAACAATTAACGCTACGCTGAGCGCTTTACCCTTTGATCCGTTAAGACATGAAATCTTAAGGGAAATAAAGGCTGTCACCTATCATCAGATCGAGGTAGCCGAAAAAGACGGAATATGGAAGGCCAGGGTTATATTCGATCTTTAGGCCAGATAACAGACAACCGTTATAATTTTATAAACCTCTTAACCCGCTATGACGGGGCGTAATCCGGACTAAAGTTGAATTATGGAAATAGCGCTTAAAGAAATAGATAAAAACCGTTGGCTGATCCCTAAAACAGGGAACATGCGCGTACCCGGCATTATCTTTTCCAGCCGGCAATTAATAAAAGGTCTTCTAAAGGACCAGAGTCTTACCCAGGTAGCCAATGTCGCCTCTTTGCCGGGCATCGTCAAACATTCCCTTGCCATGCCGGACATACACTGGGGATACGGATTCCCAATAGGCGGCGTCGCGGCCTTTGATATGGAAGACGGCATCGTTTCACCCGGAGGCGTCGGTTATGATATTAACTGCGGGTGCCGCCTTATGACAACTTCAATAAAGATGGACGATATTAAACCATATATCAAGGAGCTTATTTCAGCCCTGTTTAAAAATATCCCAACCGGCGTCGGCTCAGAAGGCACTCTTCATCTATCTCAAAAGGATGAGGCCGATGTGGCCCTCCGTGGCGCATCCTGGGCAATAAACCAGGGTTTCGGTCAGTCTGACGACCTCATAAGGACAGAAGACTATGGGGCCATTCCCGGGGCAGACCCCTCAGCCCTGAGTGAAAGG